>Ga0214544_1007690_pt1 | contig 18655 bp, 18 predicted proteins | sample CNSS3metaG_FD_160074 | JGI IMG/M metagenome (GOLD analysis project Ga0214544, IMG submission 160074) | Root nodule microbial communities from cowpea collected in UCLA plant growth center, Los Angeles, California, USA - CNSS3 | ecosystem: Host-associated > Plants > Roots > Nodule | place: USA... | reverse complement strand
GGGATTCTTTTTGTCTGTTTTCTCTTTCCCTTGCCCATTTTAAACCAGGGATAGCAAGAGCTTTGAATATTATACCCTACTTGCTTTACTTTTTAAACCATGCTAAATGAGTTTTTTTTTTTTTTTCCATAACAGGGAATCACGGAAAACCAACCCACCCTTGTTCTAGAAGTGCAACCAACATTGTGCATTTGTTTCATGCTTATATTTGATGTGAAGATTGTTATTAACTTTAGTAGGAGAGTGTTCTTATACACAGTACTGATATTTTTGACCATTTTTTATCATCTTCACTTTCTATGCCAAACACCATTATACGTACCACTTTCTATTCCAAACACCAGCATACATAGTATGTGATAAGCATGTTTTTTTTAGTTCCAAAATAGAGAAATCTCTTTAACAATGTTAGAGTAGGTGGTTAAGGTTAGTTAGAAAGGTAACATCTTGTAGTTTAGGGTTATCGCTTGAGAGTTTCACGAACCTATTTAAGATAGGTTTGTGTTCTTGTTTGTGTAAGTTTTTGTAAAACTGAACCAAATCAATCAAAGAGTTTATGATTTCCCATACCTATTTTCCTTCTCTCGTGTGTGCGCCCCTTAATCTCACAAAGCAACTATTGCTCGTCAATGCTTTCCACTTCATTCTCGTGCTGCCATGGGTGAACCCACAACTCTAGAGTTTCACGCTCCTTTCTACTAAAGCTATTATGGCATCAGAGCAGGTTTGTAACTTGCCTGCTTCCGCTGCTTCCCCCTTCTTTTTCTCCATTTTTGGTACCCAGAACCTACACAGAAAAAGATAGCAGATCAGATCCTCAACCCCTCAGTCCATATTATCTTCATCCAGGAGAGAATCCTGGACATGTTCTTGTCAGCCAGAATCTCAATGAGACCAATTACGCCTCCTAGAGTAGGAATTTGAGATGTGGTCTTGTTTCAAAAAACAAGATTAAATTCATAGATGGCAGTATCAAGGCACCCAAAAAGGATGATCCCCTGTACGATACATGGGAATGATCGAAAATGATGGTTCTATCTTGGATCATAGAGACCTTGTCGCCACAAATAATGAAAGTGTGGTCTACGTGGAGAATGCTAGAGATCTTTGGTAAGAGTTAAAAGAGAGATTTTCTAAGGGAGATTACTTCAAGATTTCATACTTGCTTCAAGAGATTCATTCCATTCGCCAAGGTGATAGAAATATATCCCAATTTTTTACAAACTTAAAGATTTTGTGGGAAGAATTGGAGTCTTTGAGACTCATACCACATTGTAGTTGTGATATTCAGTGCAAGTGTGATCTGTCCAGAAATTCTTTAAAATACAGAGAGATTGAGTATGTCATTTTCTTCCTAAAGGGATTAAATGATACCTACAATCATGTTCGCACTCAAATCCTATTGATAGAACCTATCCCTAGCATCAATCGTGCTTTTTCCCTCACAATACAGCAAGAAAGACAAAATAATGGCAATCTTAGGTATAAAAATGAAAGTAAAGCTGTTGTGAATGTTGTTGAGAAACAAAGTGGCTCGAAACAAGTTGAACAAGGTAATTAGAAGCCACAGGGACGTGGTAATGGCTGGCGAGGACAAGGAAGGGGGAGAGGAAGGAATCCCAATGTTGGAAAGCAATGCTCCTACTATCATAAAATGAACCATACTATTGATGAGTGTTATTCTAAGCACGAGTATCCACCTTGGTTCATGTAAAGATAGGATTTTGGTAATCAAGACATAGATAACCATGATCGATCTACATGCAATATGAATGTCAAAGAAGATTTGACAAGGAATGGTTCTAAGACTGCCAAGCAAGAATCTATTGGATTTACTCCTTAGCAGATACAAAAGCTTCTACAGTTCATTGAACATATCAGAAAACCAGGGCACAGTGTAAACCAGGTTCAAAGGGAAGACTCAAGCACACCAACTATACCACTCAACAAGGTAGTATTTCTTGGATTTTAGACACTGATGCCATTGACCATGTCACATACAATAAAGAACATTTTGTGGCCTTTCATAAAATTAAACCTATATGCATAACATTACCTAATTCTTCTACTATCACTATACATTGTGCTGGGACAATACAATTTTTCAGAAAATTTTGTCATTTTTAATGTTCTCTACATTCCAGAATTTACTTTCAATATAATATCTTTCCAAACCTTGACCAAAGACTTGAATTGTGTTTTAACTTTCTCTTCTAAGATGTGCCAGATTCAAAGCAGCCCTACCTTGAAGACGATTGGACATGCTAAATTCATTAATGGCCTATATTACTTACAATCTCTTCTTCTATCAAATAAGAACTTTGTTTGTTTTAGTCTAGCTCTCAATTGTAACAAAAATGATATTGACTTATGGCACTTTAGACTAGGACATCCTAGAAACAAGGTTATTGAACAAATCTATACCAATTTTCCTTATGTTCAATCTGTGGATAATTCTATCTGTGATATATGTCATTATGCCAAGCATCACAAATGTCCCCTTCCCCGTAGCGCTACTACCTTTGTTGCTATTTTTGATCTTATACATGTAGATATATGGGGTCCTATGTCTGTTATGTTGGTTCATGGTCATAAGTATTTCTTAAGCATTGTTGATGATCTAAGTAAACACACTTGGACTTTTATGATGCATTCTAAGGGTGAAACTAGGTCCCTGCTAAGGAATTTCATTACTTATGTTAAAATTCAATATGGAAAAGATATTAAAATCATCAGGTTTGATAATGGCTCTGAATTTAGTTACACTAATTTGTGTAATCACTATGGTATTGCTCATCAGCGTAGTTATGTTGAAAACCCACAACAAAATGCAATTGTTGAAAGAAAACACCAACATATTTTGAATGTTGCTCGTAGCTTAATGTTTCAATCTAACTTACCTAAAGCTTATTGGACATATGCTATTTCTCATGTTATTCATTTGATAAATAGGTTGCCTACTCCTACTCTCAAAAATAAAAGTCCTTATGAAATATTTCATGGTGACCTTCCTACTCTCCTTGATTTGAAAGTTTTTGGTTGTCTTTGCTATGGCTCTACTTTGGAAAATAATAGAACTAAATTCGACCCTAGGGCCAGAAAAGGTGTTTTTATTGGTTGTAAAGCTAGTATGAAAGGATACATAGTTTTAGATATCAAGACAAGGGAGATTTTCATAAATAGGAATTTTATCTTTCATGAATATGTTTTCCTTATGTAAACAGTGAGGATAAAATAGGAAATCCCATTAAAAAAGGTGAAAGAAATCTTGAATGATGTTTTCTATGATTACAACCATACTGAACACAATATCCTTATTACCCAAATTGGTTATGATTTACGGGCTGAAGAAAATTTTGTTCATACTTTTAAACAAGAAAATCTTATAGATTATACAATAGAGACAGAACCTGAATCTACACATATCAGAAGATCTGACAGAGTTAGACACATCCCAAATTATTTTAAAGATTATCATCATTAGGTCAATCTTTCTAACTCTTCTCACAATAATATAGAGTTCAAAAATGTTCTCAAAACCCCTTATCTCATCTCTATTATTCTCTCATATCACTCTTTATCTGAAAAACAATTAAATTTTACTCTTGCTATTTCCTCTACTAATGAACCAAATTCTTATAATGAAGTTTGCACTCAACCTGAATGTATCAAGGCTATGGAAAAGGAAATTCAGGCCTTACAACTCAATAAAACTCGGGATTTGGCCCCATTACCCAAAGGCAAAACTGCTATAAGTTGTAGATGGGTGTACAAGGTTAAGCATAAGGTAGATGGAACCATTGAGAAACACAAGGCTCGACTTGTGGCAAAAGGATACACTCAAGTCGAAGGGATAGATTTCTTGGATACTTTTTTCCTTAGTTGCAAAGTTAACTACAGTTAGACTTCTCCTTGCTATTGTTGTCACTAAAAATTGGCATCTACATCAATTGGACATAGATAATGCCTTTCTTCATGGGGATTTAAGAGAAGAAGTGTACATGACCCCTCCGCCAAGCCTTGACACTCAAGGATAAGTGTGCAAGCTACGCAAATCCCTTTATGGTCTAAAACAAGCTAGCATGTAGTAGTTTGACAAACTCTCTTCCTTTTTAATCTCTGTTGGTTTTGTTCAATCTCAATATGACAATTCTCTTTTTGTTAAAAATAATTCTGGATATTTTCTAGCTCTCCTGGTGTATGTAGATGATGTTATTTTAGCAGGAAATTCCTTGAATGAAATCGAAGATGTCAAGGCTCTCCTGAACAATGCCTTCAAGATCAATGATCTAGGAGATCTCAAATACTTTATTGGGTTTGAAGTGGCTAGATCCAAGAAAGGCATACACATATGCCAACACAAGTAAGCCTTGGATATTCTAAATCAAATTGGCATGCTCAGATGCAAACCTTGCATAACACCTTACCTTAAAGACACCAAAGCTCTATATGATGTTGTTGAACCTTTACCAGACCCCACGTATTATAGACAACTTATAGGGAAGATCCCTTATCTCACTAACACTAGGCCTGATCTCTGTTTTTGTATACACTTACTTAGCCAGTTTATGCAGACACCTATTGTCAATCATTATGTTGTCATTCAACAAGTCCTAAGATACATAAAGGCCAACCTTTCACAAGGATTGTTCTTCCTTACTGACAATGAGATCCAACTGAAAGCTTTCATTGATTTTAACTGGGGGACTTGCCAAAACACCAAAAAATCCACAATTGGATTCTACATCTTCCCGGGTTCTTCTCTTGTTTCTTGCAAATCCAAGAAACAAGGAAATATTCCCAAGTGGCGGAGCTCCAAAGGTACATGTAGAACTCCATGGTGCAGCGAAAATTGGATGAGTGAGTGGAGGCAAGTTTTGAAGGCACTTGCAAGCTATGGTAGGTGAAGAAGGTGATAGAATTTCCTAACCAATGTTAGCTTAAGGAAGGTGGCTAGAGGTAGAGAGAGGAAATCTCTAGAAAGAGTGACTCTTAAGGCAATAGAAGGAGGAGTGATCTCAACTCAATTAGCATCTATTGCATAAAATTCAAGAGTGAATACAATGCTGAAAAATTAAGGCTTTTATACTCAAGCCATTACACATGAGGAATCTCGGCCCTTGGATGAGAAGGAGAAAGCATCTTGGCCTTTGATGCTAGCTTTGAGAAGAAAGCTTGATCTTGGCCGTGAGATCCTAGCTTGAAAAGGAAGCCAAGTCTCTTAGCCCTTGGATTAAGGTGTGATGAGTCCGTGAGCTCTTCTTCCTTGCACTAAGTGATGCTTTCGGCCAGGCATAGCAAAAATTGGGCCAAGCCCAATGTGTATCTCAATCAACATGTTTTTGTCTTATGCATTATTGAAAGCAAAGTCGAAACAATGGCCCAATTTAAATCTACACTACTAAATTTACATGCACTTCTTCAAGTCTTTGTGATCTCTTTGGCCCATGTAAAATGTGAGATGCCCATTGAATTTGTGATCATCTAATGGGAGGCCCTTTTTAATCTTCTTCATCATTGATCTTGTAATTGGGCCTTTAAGTGGGCTTGCACTTGAAATGGGGCTTGAAGGTGCATTTGGGCTTGTTGGGGTCACATCATCCCCTCCCCCTTAAAGAGGATTTGCCCTCAAATCTTGGTTGTCATCGTCATCAGTTACAGTACGTGTAAAAGGAAGTAAGTCAGTGATATTGAAAGTAGGATACACACCATATTCAGCTAGAAGATCCAATTGATAAGCATTGTTGTTGATCTTCTTTATGATTTGGAATGGACCATCACCACGGAGACGAAGTTTGGATTTTCTTAAGTGAGGAAATCTTTCCTTCCTTAGACGAAGCCAAACTAAGTCACCTTTATTGAATGACCGAACTCTCTTACCTTTGTTTTTAGAGTTTGCAATCTTTTCCATTTGGGTTTGAATTTTACTTTTAACCTTCTCATGAAAATCTTTGATAAATTGAGACTTAGAAACCCCTTCTTTATGAACAAAGTCAAAAGAAGTTGGAAGAGGCAATAAGCCTAGTGGAGTGAGAGGATTAAAGCCACAAACAACCTCAAAAGGTGAGAGTTTGGTGGTGCTATGGACCACTCTATTATATGCAAACTCAATGTCCGAAAGATACTCATCCCAAGATTTATGGTTCCCTTTAAGCACAACCCTAAGCAATATGGAGAGGGGTCTATTAACTACCTCTGTTTGCCCATCACTTTGAGGGTGACAGGAAGTAGAGAAAGAAAGTTGAGTTCCAAGCCTAAACCATAAGGTCCTCCAAAATGGCTAAGGAATTTAGTATCCCTATCAGACACAATTGTTTTGGGTAAGCCATGGAGACAAACCACTTCTCTAAAGAACAACTTTGCAATGTGGCTTGCATCATTGACTTTGTGGCATGGTATAAAATGTGTCGTTTTAGAAAAATGGTCCACAACCACAAAAATGGAATCAACACCCGTAGAAGTTCTTGGAAGCCCGAGGACAAAGTCCATGCTTATATCCTCCCAAGGGGTGGAAGCCACAAGCAAAGGAGTATACATCCCAACATGCATTACACTAAACTTAGCATGTAAACAAATCAAGCAACTAGCACAATGTTTTTAATTTTCTCTTTTCATGTGGGGCCAAAAGAATATCTCTTTAAGCATTGCCAAAGTTTTGGCGACCTCGAAATGACCCATTAATCCTCCCTCATGCATCTCAATGATGAGAAGTTTACGGTGAGAACCAAATGGAATGCATAGGCGGCCTTCTTTGAAAAGGTATCCATTGGAGATATAGAAGCCGCCTTGGGACTTATTGAAACAAGCAGAATAAATGGAAGCAAAGAAGGTATCTTGACTATACAATTCACATATATTGTCAAATCCAAGAATTTGAGACCCAAGTTTGGCTAAAAGAGTATATCTTCTAGAAAGTGCATCAGCCACAACATTGGATTTCCCTTTCTTGTATTTGATGATATAAGGGAATTGTTCTAGAAATTCAACCCACTTTGCATGCTTCTTATTAAGCTTATGCTGGCTTTTCAAATACTTGAGAGTTTCATGATCAGTGTGAATTATAAACTATTTAGACACAAGATAGTGTTTCCAAGTATGAAAAGCTCGCACAAGGGCATACAACTCTTTGTCGTAGATGGGGTAATTACGAGAAGGGCCATTGAGTTTTTCACTGAAGTAAGCAATTAGATGGCCTTCTTGCAATAAAACCACACTTACTCCAACCCTAGAGGCATCACATTCTAGCTTAAAAGTTTTCTCAAAGTTTGGAAGGGCTAGAACTGGTGCTTGGGTGAGTTTAGCCTTGATCTCATCAAAGGCTTGTTGTTGCTTATCACCCCACACAAAAGGTGTGTCTTTCTTGACGAGTTCATTGAGGGGTGAGGCAATAGTGGAGAAGTAGGGTACAAACCGTCTATAGAAGCTAGCTAGCCCATGAAAGCTACGAATGTCCCTAATATTTTTTGGCACAAGCCATTCTTGGATGGCTTTGATTTTTTTCGGGGTCAACATGAACCCCACTTTTATTGACCATAAACCCAAGAAAGATGACACTCTCTACACAAAAATTGCACTTGTCTATGTTGGCATAAAGTTAATGGTCGCGAAGGAGAGAAAGGACTACCCTGAGGTGTCCTAGATGAACATTGAAGCTATGGCTATAAATTAAAATGTCATCAAAATAAACAACCACAAACTTCCCCAAACAATCCCGTAGGACATGATTCATTAGTCGCATGAATGTGCTAGGAGCATTGGTTAGGCCAAAAGGCATGACTAACCATTCATATAGACCAAATTTAGTTTTGAAAGCGGTTTTCCATTCATCACCTTTGGGAATACGAATTTGGTGATAACCACTCTTGAGGTCTATTTTGAAAAACATTTTGCTCCATGCAATTCATCCAACATATCATCTAGTTTAGGGATGGGGTGCCTATACTTTGTGGTAATGTTGTTGATGGCCCTACAATCACAACACATGCACCATTTGCCATCCTTTTTGGGCACCAACAACACGGGAACAACATAAGGACTAAGACTCTTTTGGACCCATCCTTTGTCTAACAACTTAGTCACTTGAGTCTCTATCTCTTTATTCTCAATTGGATTTGTCCAATAGGCTGGTCTATTAGGGAGACTGGCCCCTGGGATAAAATCAATCTTGTGCTCTATTCCTCTAAAAGGTGGGAGGCCTTAGGGACCATCCTTAGGAAAAAGATTCTCAAATTCATGGAGAAGAGCACAGACAGAAGGAAGTAGATCCTTAAGTGAAGGATGTTGGATACATGTAAGGACAACATGACAAAGCAAAAGGTAGGAAAGGTGTTCAACATGAAGAGTTTGTAAAAGAGTTTTATGAGTGAGAAACACTTCATGATGAACATCCTTAGAAGGAGAGACTTCCTCTACCTTTGTCTTAGAATCCTTGGATAATTTAGAAGAGTTGGTGGAACTTTCTTCCTCCCTCCTAGCTCTCATTTGAGCTTGGTCAATAGTAACTTAAGTAGGAGTGAGGGGATGCAACATAAAAGTTTTGGAGTGATGTTGGAGGGTGATCTCATTAGTATGGCCATGGTGTGTGGTTTTGCTGTCAAATCGCCACAGCCTACCTAAGAGAATATGACAAGCTTCCATTGGAATTACATCACATGGCTCTATCTCTTATGTTGTAGTTTAGACCACTCAAGAACCTAGCAATGGTTAGATCCTGTTCCTCATTTATCCCAACCCACAAGATGTACAACTCCATCTTTTGCCTATATTCCTCCACGGACATGGTTCTTTGCTGGAGTCGTTGGAGTTTATCCATAAGCTCTCTTTTGTAGTATGAAGGAACATGGCGAGTATGGAGGGCCTCTTTGAGATCAAGCCAATATTCAATCTTGGGAAGGCCTTTTTTTCTTTTTTGGAGGACAAGGGTTGTCCACCAATTTAAGGCATGGCCTTAGAAGTTGAGGACAGCAAGAGAAACACCTCTCTCTTCCTCAACCATGTGGCTGTCAAATAGTTGTTCAACTTTTGTCACTCAATCTAGATATGCCTCAACATTGTCTTTTCCATTAAAGGGAGGCAATTTTATTCTTGTGTCTTTGGGGTGAAGAGGAACACGCCTTTGTCTCCTAGTGTGGGGAGATTGCCTTGGAAAGGGGCGTTGTAAGTCCTCCTCCTCGCCACTAAGATCATGGTGATGTCTTGATGGGGACGAAAAGATCTAGGAGAAGCACGGTGAGTGGGTGGAGGATTCCTTAATTGCTCAGATATGAAGTGTAAATTGGCTTGCATGGCAGCCATTTGAGCCTTGATGTCACTCACCTCTTTGGTAAGATTGTGAAGCACACAAGGGGAAACATCTCCCTCATCATCCGCACTGGTGTTATGTTGTGTGGGTGGTGGTGAATTTTGTTGGGTTTGCACCCTTGCACGTGTAGCCCTTCTAGTGCTCATGATTGACACGATCTAGAACTTAAGACAAAGTGTGAAAAAAGTTTTAAGAACACAAGTGAAAACAGCAGCAGATTTATACTGAAAAACGCAAAAAAATTGCTTCTACTTCAAAAATTTGTATAGAATTGAATTCTCAAGATAATTGAATGACTCTTGTTGTAGAATTTTCGTCTATGACTTAGTTTTTCGAAGCAACAATCAGATTAAAATTTGGGACATTGAGTCACCTCTGACATCTCTCAAACAGAAGGTGTGCACTGGAAAAAAATTGAAAACTGGAGCAGAATGGTGAACTAAATTTTGAAGATGTTCAAGGAAAAATCAAGATGATTGAAGCATGATTATGATCTAGAATGAAGCATAGATGAAGGATGAACATCTCAACACACTAAGGCACTAAAACCAATGGTGAAAATGGTTTAAAACTAGCAAGAAAATTGTCCAACACATCCACACGCATAGACCACGCATCATTGCGCTTATATGTGATGGTGGCTCAGTTTCATGCACCACAAACAGTAATATGATGAAATTAAATGGTGGAAAAGGAAGTAAACGTGTAAACAAATGAAGAATAAGACATAGAACACAACTTAAACGGTAGAAATTGAGAAACAATGAAGATTTCACCGATTAAAATGACAAGAAACACTATAGAATCAATAAAATGGTGCTGAAATTTAAAGGAAAGCTAGTAAATGATGTGAACCACAACAAGCATGGAAATCTACAAATAGAGTGTAGAGCACTCTTGTAGTCTCATAGTTGCATGGAATCAATGGAGAAACACAATAGAAACACAATGGAATGGAAAATGAACGGTAAAAGTGAAAGAGAAAAAAAATAGAAGAAGAAGAAGATGAGATACAACATGGAAAAGTGAAGGAAACACAAGACTAGGAAAGAACCTTAGCAAAGCGTGCTAGAAATCATGGTTTGATGGCTCTTAATACCATTATGGTGGAGCTCCAAAGGTACATGTAGAATTCCATGGTGCAGCAAAAATTGGATGAGTGAGTGGAGGCAAGTTTTGAAGGCACTTGCAAGCTATGGTAGGTGAAGGAGGTGATAGGATTTCCTAACCAATGCTAGCCTAAGGAAGGTGGCTAGAGGTAGAGAGAGGAAATCTCTAGAAAGAGTGACTCTCAAGGCAATAGAAGGAGGAGTGATCTCAACTCAATTAGCATCTATTGCATAAAATTCAAGAGTGAATACAATGCTGAAAAATTAAGGCTTTTATACTCAAGCTATTACACATGACGAATCACGGCCCTTGGATGAGAAGGAGAAAGCATCTTGGCCTTTGATGCTAGCTTTGAGAAGAAAGCTTGATCTTGGCCGTGAGATCCTAGCTTGAAAAGGAAGCCAAGTCTCTTAGCCCTTGGATGAAGGTGTGATGAATCCGTGAGCTCTTCTTCCTTGCACTAAGTGATGCTTTCGACCAGGCATAGCAAAAATTGGGCCGAGCCCAATGTGTATCTCAATCAACATGTTTTTGTCTTATGCATTATTGAAAGCAAAGTCGAAACAATGGCCCAATTTAAATCTACACTACTAAATTTACATGCACTTCTTCAAGTCTTTGTGATCTCTTTGACCCATGTAAATAATGTCAGAAGCCCATTGAATTTGTGATCATCTAATGGGAGACCCTTTTGAATCTTTTTCATCATTGATCTTGTAATTGGACTTTTAAGTGGGCTTGCACTTGAAATGGGGCTTGAAGGTGCATTTGGGCTTGTTGGGGTCACATCACCAGGCCTTCCATTGAGGCAGAGTATCGAGCCCTAGCCCCTACAACATGTGAAGTTCAATGGTTAAGCTACCTCCTTCGTGATCTTCAAATTGAACCAACACACACTGCTACTATGTATTGTGACAATAAATTCACGCGCCACATCGCCCATTACAAAAGCGTTCATGAACGCACTAAGCACCTCAATATTGACTGTCACATTGTCTGTGAAAAGGTGCAATTCAACCTCTTCCATCTTCTTCCTATATGCTCAGAAGAACAACTTGTAAACGATTTCACCAAAATCCTCCATCGTCGTCAATATCACACCATCACCTCCAAGCTTGGCTTGTTGAACATCCATAGTCCAACTTGAGGGGGGATGTTGGAGTAGGAGGTTAGGGTTAGTTAGAAAGGTAACAACTTGTAGCTTATGGTTACCTTTGAGAGAGTTTCATGGAACCTAATTAAGATAGATTCATGTTCTTTTTTATTTAAGTTTTTTTAAAACTGAATTAGATCAATCAAAGAGTTTATGATTTCCCATACATGTTTTCCTTCTTCATGTGTGTGTCCCTTTCTCTCACAGAGAAATTATTGCTCGTCTTTGCTTGCCACTCCATTCTTGAGCTGTTGCCATGGGTGAACCCACAACTCTAGGGTTTCACGCTCCTCTCTGAAAAAGTTATTAGAAAAGATTTATAAGAAGGGAATTTGATTTATTGGCTCTAAATCATAATTATCATATGAAGAACATAGAAGATTATCTATCAGAGAGTACCCAGTGTAAGGATTTATGTATCATGTATATGTAAGGGTATCTTAACCATGCACGCCTAGATGTACTCAGTCCTTATGGTATGACATGCAATGTGACAGCTTGGTCCGCTACATATAGGACAACTAGGAGTATTCCTCAGATGTTCGAATACACCTCTGTCATCCATGTCTAGATGTACTTGGCCTTCATGGTATGATCCAACATTATGACAAATTGGCGGAATACATATTGGCCAAGCAAAACTAGCATTTGGAAAATGTTAACCGAGTTGACTAAATTAAGATCGTGATTAAGGTATGATTAAGTAGAGGGTTAACCAAAGACTAATCAAGGTAATTAGCCACTTGGGCCAAGCCCATCCAAATAAAAAGGCCATAACATAGTATAAATAACACAATACACGAGGTACATTAATTACATTCATTAATCACCACATTTATTACCTTTTGATGCATTTGGCTGACTTGAGCGTTAGAGTGTCTTTTGCAGGCACAATCCCTGTTCGGCTAGGAGAGTTTGAGCATCCTTGGAGAGGACAAATATCCCTAAAACTTGGAGTGCTTAGAGGTTGAGTCTTTGTAGAGTATATTCAGCACCGTAAGAACAATTGGCGCCCACCGCGGGATTGATGTATGCTTAGTGAAGAAAAGAGTTTTATGGTTTCTACAAAGAGTTGGATGGTCAGAGTGAAGGAAGTAGGTTCAGGACCCTCCTCGACTAACATAGTCGCGATGTTAGAAGGGAATGCAGCAAGAGTTCGTAGAGTTCAAAAAGGCTAGTACTGAAAAGCTGATGTGTTAAGATAAGAGAAGGTCTGCCTAAAATGGAGGGTCAAGGTTGAATTAGTAACCGACAAGGGAAAGGAAAAGGATATCCCCAAGAATGCAAGGTTAGTGCAAAGTGTTGTATACCACCTTCGATTTGTTTGTGAAGTGCAAGGGGAAAGCGACTATAAAACTTAATGGGCAACAAATAACTCCTCGACAGCAAGAGGAAATCACCAACATCCATTTGTTGATGGCATCATGGATACCCCACTCTCTAGTCAGTGGAAGGCCCTCACTTTTTATCAATATCATAATAACATTGATCCAAACGAGTATATTGTCATGTATATCACTCAAGTCTATCTATATTCGACTGACTATGTCGTTATGTACATGGCCTTTCCAACAAACTTGAAAAGACCAGCACTAGAGTGATTTACCCGCTTATCCCCTACTCCATTGACTACTTTGATACCTTGACGTCGTATTTCACGATGTAGTTTGCCACTAGTCGACACTATCATCTCACCTCCCTAACACTCTTCAATGTCAGGCAGGAGAAAGGATAGTCTATAAGAACCTTCACTGACAGGTTCGACAAAGTGCCTTGAAGATTAGGGACCTAAACCTTGAAGTGGTTTTGCACTACATGATCATGACACTAAGGCTGGGACCAATCGTTGACAATCTGTGCATGACATCACCCATAAGTTTATGCGGCTAGAAGAGAGGAGAGAATATAAAAACAAGATTTGAGCCAAGACCATGTTGACTAAAAGAAAGGGGCTCACAAAGATATAGCATAAAAAAGTGGGTTCCTCCAAAGAGAGCTCAAGCCTACATGGTTTTCACGGTCTACACCTTTGAACACTCCTAGGTCTTGTGCGTTGGAGGAAGAGTTGCAGACGAACCTCTATTAGCACTCTAATTTTGCTTATTTTTCGTTTCTAAAAGTTTTGTTTAAGTTTAAATGAATATGTTTTTGTCTTTATTTAATTATTTTTTGTTGATAGGTTAGATAAACAGAGTTTTTCAGAAAATTTTGATAAAAAGGTTAATTTTAAGAGTATTTTTTTTGTACATAATCTTTTTCTTTTTAAACTTTATTTTTAATAAAATCAGTATGACAGGAGGCCATTTCTTTTTGCTATTTTAAGTTTTAAACCCTTGACTCCAATCTTATCTTATTTTTAGATCAATACCTACCATGGTCAACTAAATTGTTTAACGCATCCATCAAAGTGTGTTTTACTTAAGTGGCATATCCATTGTGATGCTAATCAAAGGAGGCACAAGAGCACTCCTTCGTGAATCAAACCTAATGTTGCAAACCTTGTTTGTAAGTCAGAACCTTATGCACAATCAAGTGTGATGAGAGCGAGCTTGATGCTACAATCTGATACGCAAGATCCTAGTTCGAGAGAAGGGAGCCAACTTTGATCATGATGGATGGATACGATTTGAAGATCAAAATGGAGCGAAAGGGTCGCTAATTCGTGGTGAACGAACAAGGGAAAAGTCAAGTTGATCAAGGCCACCGAAAATGGGTTTGAAATTGGCAATTATGGTTCGGCAGCAAAGAAGAATTGGGTTTGGAAATATTTGATTTTTTTTATTTTTTCTTTGATGAATTTTAAGGGAGCAATTGTGTTTTTATGAGGAAAGTCGTACTTTGAGCGAGACAGAGAGAAATACTATGAGAGCTACGATTCGTGTTCTTATGAATGAAGGAGAGAGAGTGCATTGTAAGGGGGATTTCTCCATTTCTGACGAGCACAAAGTGGCCTTTAGAGATTAGGGTCTTCTTTAGTGTGTAGGTAGCTTCACTTGTGCAATCACGAGCACAAAGTGGTTGGGACTATGCTAAGTGAGCTTCCTTTCACCAATTTAATTTCAAGAAATTTCTTGGTCTTGTATAAATTTTTTGATTTGTAATGAAATACAATGGTTTAGTTTCAATTCTACTTTCCAGTTTTTACATTTGCTTGTTTATATCACTTGCAATTTTTGGTTCTTTAGTTTCAAATTTTGTTTACTTTAAATTCCTCGATTCTTGTTGCTTTGATTTACTTTAAGTTACGTGTTATGGTTTTTCATGCTTGTGTTCTAGCTGTGGTGCTTAGATAGTGTTTAAGTATGGTTCACAAATCTGCACACAATTTTGGTTCCTTTTAGGAATCTATGTGACCCCAAACTGGCCACAATCTTTGAGATGTCTTTTCAAGGTAGAGGAAGCATAGTAAAATCACTAAATCACTTTTGAGTTTAAAATTTACCTTGCATTATATTTATTTTTGTCATCGCATAGTTTGTGGTTACTATTTTTATTTTTTTTGTCCTATGATCCTGCATCAGTTCATTGTCCATATCTTAGCTTGAATATATTGCACTAAGCGGTTTAGGATCATGCATTATGTTAGTGATTGTGGTAGGGAATTTTATTTCCATGCATATGAAATAACTAAACTATGTTACTTTCCTTGTTCATAATAGAAGTGCATAATATACTAATCATTTTTAGAACATAGACCTATCTCAACTCATGCATAGCATTCATAGTTTTAGTTTAGCATTCTAGACTTATTTGAAGTCCTTCATTAACATTCTATTGTCATTTTTCATAATCATTTGGCATTTACATTGCATCTCTATTTCAATTTCTTATTTATGTATAGTACTTTAAATTGCTAATCTCCATGCACATTCAGTTGTGCACTTGCATCTACATACATAATTCATACCACATCTTCATTGCACCTAGATAGGAACCTAATTGATTGAGTTGTTCTTGGGAACTCAATTCTGTCCAAAGAGCTTGCCTTACATATGGTGGTTGTCTATGCTTAAGTGATTATCATTCTCATTTGGAATTTATTTTTGTGTCTAAAGTCAATTTGATGAGAATGTAACTGATAACTCTACTGTTATATTGTGGTTGTTCTCTACTGTTTGCTCATTTTTCTCTGTTATCACAATTCACACATATTCTCATTTTATTCCATTTCATGCATTCTAGTTCTACTTGTTATTTGGAGTCATATATTTCTAGTAGCTTATTTTCCCATTTCATCCTTCATCATCATTCATTTGTTTCAATTATCTGCATTGAATTAAGTTTTCTATCGTGATGAGAACTTTGTCCTAGTCAAGTGTATCACATTCAACACTCTTGATTTTGTAATTAAGCTTCATAGTCAAGTTTCATTAAGAAATTTTTGTTTTAGGTAGGATGATCCTCAAGGAAGTTTATATTGCAATCGAATAAATAAAAATCTACAATGATATGCATTGCACTCATGCATATAATGTTTAGTTGTCATCATGCATTTAAATTAGATTAAATTGAGTTAATTCTACACTTTTTGATTTTATTTCTTTTTCCCTTTGCATTAGTTTTATTTCATCTTTTAGTAAGACTAAATTGTGCAAGCTAGGCTTAACATGCACCGTTTCCATGGATTTGATACCCAAGGTTTCCCTATACTTCATTAGGGGGATTTTGGATAGTTTGCTAAATTCTAAGCGTGACGAAAAGATTTTAACAATCTCATTCCACCACCCTGAAAATCCTGAACACAATCGAATATCAACATGAAGAAACATTGTAGATATCGTCGCAACTACATGCTAGCATAATTGACCTTAGTGCATGGATTTGATGAAGCAAGGGCATATGATCATATAAGACTGATGAAAACTTAATGAAGAATTGAAGTGATGCGTTGTTGATCAAGTTTGGGGTTGTTGAATCTGAAATTGACATTAGGATCACAAAGCTTGAAGATTGGACTCAATTCGTAGACTATATGACATAATGTAGATGTCTTTCATCTTTTGTCTATCTTTTCAATATGTTAAAAAGGGTTTTAACAGGTTAAAACGATTATTGCATATCGTTCTAGTATGAATGTATTCAATCAGTTGAATTATTATGTAATTGGCTGATTTCACTTAAGTTAAGTGAAATCAACAGTTAAGTGAAATCAACATATTGTATGGATAAATCAACCTGTTAAATTCACTTATGTGCGGACTATATAAGCTAGTTTTTTAGAGAGTTGGATGAGTTCTATGATTTTAGAGATCAAAAACAGTGAAACCAATTTGGAAAACTCCCTTCCTCTGGTTACATAGTATGCAGCTCGTGAGTGAAGATTTTTGAATTTTGGAGCGAGTTTTGCTTGGTTTTTAAAGCAAGGAAGGATGCATTTTGATTGGCTAGGGAAAGCAATCACCAAGGTTTGGTTGTTCCTTCGCTTCTAGGTGTTTCCTAGTGTGATTCCAGGTCTACAAGTGGCATCTTGTTGTGCAGGGATTAGGATTCTTGTAAAATTCAAGAATCCTTGTGTTTTTTAATTGAAAAGTGTAATCTTTGTGAGATTGTGTAATTCTTTTTATATAGTGCATTGTCAGGCTCAGGTTATCCTGATAAACTGGATGTAGCTCATATTTGAGGGAACTAGTATAAAAATCATTGTGTGATTCTTTCTTCCTTACCTTGTTCTTCATTTAATCTTCAAGAAAACTTGTTTAAAAAATCTTTGTAAGGTTTGTGTGTGATTTGATGTAATCTAGTGGTGCAACTAAGTTTGATATATCAATTGGAACCAATATTATATGGTAATGCTTGTTGTTTGAGTGATTATCATTATTTGCAGTTTTCTTCAGAATTTCCTAGAATATTAGTCTGTTGATTTAATATTTCAATCCATTGAATCATATTGTAGGAACAAATCAATTTTTTGTTTTTGTTTTTCAATCGACTGAAATGTGTGGACCTCAACAAAGTATGCTCTAAAGACGCCTATCGACTACCCAGTATCGACAGAATGGTTGATGGAGTTTCCAACCACAATGTATTGAGCCTTTTAGTTGCCTACTCAAGCTACAATTAGATTCCCATGGATGAAGGGGATAAGTTGAAGATTGCCTTCATCATAGAGGAGGCTAATTACTACTTTGAGGTCATGCCTTTTGGCCTAACAAATGTTGGAGCAACATATAAAAGACTTATGGACAAGGTGTTCAAACTTCTTATTGGAAAGAGCGTGGAAGTACATGTAAATGACATGGTGGTCAAATCCCTCATCCCTACTCAACATTCATGAGACATGTTTGATATGTTTTCAGCTTTACGATCATACAACTAGCGACTTAACCCAGAAAAATGTATGCTTGGGGTAGATGGCGGCAAGTCTTGGCTTCATGCTCACACATAGGGACATCAAAGAGAATCTTGAAAAATATCAAGTTGTGATTAACATGAGGAGTCCCAAGAATGTTGAGTGTTGGCAAAATAGGAAGAGTTTAGTTAAAAAGGTTTTGATGATGAAAATTGCAACGAACCACAAAGCAAATATTGGAAGATAATTTGAAGACCATTTAATTATTGTTTAAAGCCTTTTAATAATAAATTACTTTGTATTGAGTAGTTTAAATTAGCTTAGAACTTCATAAAATTGCAACTAGCACTTAATTTGTTTTGGAACAATTTTATTTTCACAAAATGCATTGTGATAATCGATTATCACTTATGATAATCGATTATCCTAAGTTTTAATCAGTTTTCAGAAAAGTCACTCTGATAATTGATTATCTCTATAGAAAATCGATTATGAGTGTAAGAATATTGTTTTTAGGAAATGCTATGAAATAATCGATTATCACTTATGATAATCGATTATATCTGGCAGTTGGAACACCTGTCTTTTCAGTTTCTTGACCTAACTTTTGAAGCTTTATTTATAGAACTTTTTCCCACTTTCGAAAACACTTTTCAGTGCATCAATAGTTTAGTGTTGTGATGAAGGATTGACCCCAACCAAGGATGAAGGCACATGCTTAAGAAGACTAAGCATGTTTAAAAAGGAAGTTCACTAATCCTTCATCCCTTTCATTTGTGTTTGTTATTTTTGATTCCCTAAG
>Ga0214544_1007687_pt1 | contig 18665 bp, 10 predicted proteins | sample CNSS3metaG_FD_160074 | JGI IMG/M metagenome (GOLD analysis project Ga0214544, IMG submission 160074) | Root nodule microbial communities from cowpea collected in UCLA plant growth center, Los Angeles, California, USA - CNSS3 | ecosystem: Host-associated > Plants > Roots > Nodule | place: USA... | reverse complement strand
TTCACATCTTCCTTGGCCCATGTGAAGTTCATCTTGGGCCTTGCATGCGCATTTAAGGCCCATTCCTCTTGTATTCTCCTAGCCATGGCTCTTGTTGTAGGTCCCTTGGCTCGAGGCATCTCATCAAGAGTAGTAACAATTTCGAGGTAAGGGAAGCTAGTTTTTCTAAAGCTTTTGAAGTGTCTTGCATGTTTTTGGTTCTGAATCATGTTTAAAATGCTAGATTTATGTTTGTGTTTGTATGGAAAACTGCGTGTGGTTCAATTGGGATTTTGGTTGTGCATGCGTGAGTAAGTGAGAGTCTACTATTTTCGCCCAGGTGAAGAACCTCTAATTCAAGCAAAATTAAAAGAAAGCTCCCCTTTGCTTCTGCGCGAGTCATCGCTAAAGCGAGAATTCTTGCCCAAGCGAAAGTAGTCTCGCCTAAGCAAGAAAGTCTAGCTTAAGCGAGAACTCATAGAGGTGCACTATGCTTTGTGTTTGAGTTCTCGCTCAGGCTAGAAGTTTCTAGCATGGGCAAGAGGACCCTATCGCTTGAGCAAGGCCTTCTAGCCTAAGTGAGAATGGTGTAGACTTATTTTAATTCTCTTGTTGAATCTATGGTTGGCCGAATTCCTTTTAAAAACATGATGTATGTGATTATTCATGTATGATGAAGTATTTTGAATTGTATTTGATGTGTTTAGCATGGGAGGGAAATTTATATGAGATATCATGTGGATTATGTGAGAATTTCATGGAGAAATTTCGTGGGTGATGAAGTAGTGTATGTAATGACTTATGAATTCAAGTAAGGTTACATCCTGACACTCTAATGCATTAGTCAGACTCACACAGAGTAGACTGGTTCATGTGGTGAGAGTAGTAGGAGGTCCTAGTCTCTGGCAAGATAATGGCATTAGATGATCATGGACTAACCTTGTGTGTGGTAGGGTGAAACCCATTGGTAATGGCTTTGTAGAGCAGTAGAGGCCACCACAAGTGCAAGTTTCTAGTGAATCCGATTTCATTACATGTATCTGAATAATTGAGTTAAAGAGTCTTCTATTGGTTACTATCACATGTTGTTTATGCTCATAACTTGTGTATTTATTTGCTAAATTATTTTCACTAGCTTACCCTTCTCCTTTTGTGCTCTATTTTCTTGTGGTATTTTCTTTTGCAATGATCACCAATGTTGATATGAGTAGATAAGGGAGCCCTTGGTGATCGTCAAGATGGTGGAGATGCTGCCGTTTAAATTATGCACATTAGTTTTGCCCTTTTGTGTACTTGTTGACAATATGTTTTATGTCTTTTTAGGCTTTGTTGAGCGCCTTTTGCATAACTATTATGCCCTTAGTGGTCTTTATTGGGTTGTTTTACGCCCATGATACTTCTGTTCAAGTATATTTTGGATGACTGTAATGGTTGCTTCTAATATATTTTCTGCCGTTTGCTCTATTATATTATAATATGTGATGTTTTACTTACTAGAAATTTTCTATTAAATGGGATGTCACATTTCCAACTAAATATAATTATTTCCTTAAATTCTAAAATTATTTAAAACCTCTTAATTCATCTCGAAACATTTTTCAATTAAAATGATAACTTAAGATAAGGAAATTAAAGTGATAAAATTGCCTCTCTTGATATTAGGTATGAGATAATTGAGCCACAAAATTTCGCAAATTTTCCCACACTTGGATCATTGGTGTTTGGTTCATTTAGAGCAGTGAAATGTTTAATCTAAATTTTGTTTATCGAATTTATGGCGAAACTAATAGGACCCTACCTTTATTGCTGTTATAATTGTAGAAAGTAGATCTCACTCCTCGATGATATAATTTCCATGTAGTAGTGTAGGGAAGGAAAATGACTGCAGTTATTTTGGCCTTTTGGCTTCGGGTTCACATTGAGGTATATGTAGGGGAGGTGAAAAGGCAGTTGTTTATGCCTCGATTATGAACCGAGACATATTTTACGGTTACTACCTTGGTTCCCTCCAGAACCGAGGCTTAATAGGCATTAGAAATTAAAATAAAAAAGAAAATGAAATGTACTTTCTACCTCAGATTTGGATACAACTGAGGCAGAAAATGAGATATATTGTCTCGGTTACATTCCAACCGAGGCACATTAGCTATTAAAAATATAAAAACAAAATCAAAATAACCTTATGCTTGGGTTTTGGTTACAACCGAGGCATAAAGGTGCCATTTTTTTGAATACAGGTTCTGTTTCTTTCATATCCAACACATTAAACCTGCAAATTTTCAACCAGAAACCTATAACCAGCCAGAAACAAAAGACAAATTGATAAGGCAGCTCCGTCATGGAATTCACCTCACGAAGCTATTCCAAAAGTGTCGATTTGTTTGGTGGAAATTGACCAAATATGCAGCTTAAGACTAAGATCTCTTGGATGTGAGAGATCAACTCTATTTCGAATGAGTTCTAGTGGGGAAACTCATGAATACTCACTGGTTTAGGGCAACCGATGAGGTTAAAGCCTAATCTAGGGTTAGGGTTTGAGCAAGACAAAACTGGGGGAAAACCACTCTCATATATTCATTAAGCTCCCTATTACATGAGGTTGGCCTGCCTTTATATCAGTGAAGGCAACCAAAAGAATAGAAAAGGTAAACGCCATCTAACCAGATATCTAACGGTAAGAAGAACCCCAAAGGATAAGGTTTGGAAAGTTAATAAAAGTTTAACAGAGACAAACCCTAACCCTAATGTGTGATACATGTGAAGGCAAAGGTATGATACAAACACACATGATGGTTGAAGTGAGACCCTAGCAGAGGTACATCTTGTGAAGGTGATGCGCGTTAGAGGTAACCCTAGCAGTCTATGAAGCTGAAATACGTTTGGTGAAATGATGCACATGCGGGATGGAATTGGGCTACCTACTTGCAAGCCCAAGATGAATATTAAGTTAGTGCCTCTCACGCATGGCAGAAGCATACATGCTGCATGTGTTGTTGTAATGACAGGTGTGATAATGGGCTTCAGAAGTACAACATGATATGCGTGCTTGGTCCAATTCACTCCACATGATGCAAGCAACTACTAACTATGAAGAAATGGGCTGCAGGCCCAAATACGTGAACTCAACAGCTTATAGAGAAATTAATGAAACACAATAGAAGAGATGTGGGTCTAAAATACAAGCCCATGAAAAATACTAATTACACCACAGAAATACTAATCCTATGCATTTATTAATCTATTTAAAAACAAACTAATAAAGGAAACAGGCCTAGGCAATGGACCAAGCTATAAGCCTTGTTGGGATCACATCACAATGCTATTTAAAAAAATGTGGCAAAATACTTAAATATTATTCATATTAATGTACAATTCATTACAATATCATATGCTACCATAAATAGATACACTAAGTGTAACACCCTAGGTTGATATTACTTGGTACAGTAAAAAATACTTAAAATAAAAACATCTAATACAACGGTCTAAATACGAAACCAATATTTCAAAAATAATCCATTACAAGTTTTACAATTCAAAACCAACTTTAAAATAAAACATTTGATAATATAGTTCTTTCAAAAATTTCCCAAGCTTGCCCGCATCTCCACACCTATGCCTCGCCAGCATCACTTGAAACAACATATGCTCCTATGTGACCAAGCCACACGATCATTGCATAACCACAAATGGAAAGGGCGAGCTTAACAAAATAAAACATACATATATAATATGAAAACCTCACCCAATACTCTCAGACTTAGAGACCTTATATCACAAGGTAATTATGCAACCATACTCTCATAATCTATATAAGACTAGCACATCCAACCACATCATTATCCTATCCAACTAGACCTTAAGGATATCACACCCTTCTACGATCCTGCCTGCTCGTAGACCAACCTCTACGAACCTACCCATTCATAGTCCAACACGCGTGAACAAAACCAATTACGAACCTTACCGCTTGTAAAATAATCAAGTGTGAGTGCAAATCCTACAAACCTCCCCGTCCGTATTTATCGCGCATCTGATCCTCACTTACAAACCTCCCCATTCGTAACATTCAATTATAGCATATCCATAACCCCACATGAGGAACCTATAGGATTCATACTTCATCCCATACCACACATAATCACACTTAGCATACAAGCACCTTAATTTCTCACTGCAAACAGATCACCAAACAATCACACCCACTCATGCACAATAAACAAAACCCGTAACCAGCCCCTAGACCCTCGACTGGTAGAGTAGAAGTGTCGCTTGGCAGTTTTCCATTACAGAATGCCCGACGGTTCAATAACACTGCCTGGCTCCACACCCTTTGTGGCCTCCTTGTCCCGTCTATCGCTTGGCAGTCCAACAACACTGTGAGGCGCTATACCAATAGTATCACACTTCTGGTTTGTGCCCCAAACTAGATTCAAATATTCCAACCATCACACTTCCAAAATACAATAACATAGATCCACACAATACAACATGACTCAAAACACTCTACCACACATCCCATGCAACACTCTTAATTCCACACATACATTCACCGCTTTGGCTCATATTAACACATGAAATTATCAAAGAAACATTCGTGCTCATTAGAACTCAAAACAGAAACCAAGAAATTCATATAACGCATTATAAATCATAAACTCACTCGAAATAGTACCTACAATAGTTCTTTTAATCTAGCCGCTCATACCAACCCAAGTTTAACTTACTCATTTATACATTAAACTCCCCAAAATAGTAGCAATTAAGCCTTATTACATCAATATCATATGCATTCATAATTTGAACATTCACTAAGCAGCCAACCCACACCCTTACCCAACAAGAACATATTTTCCGCTTCACACTAGGCGTCACCTGGCGGTGCATACCTATCGCCAGGCGATGCATCAAGGTTTCAGGAGCAGAACCCAAATTTCTTCACCTGTAAGAAATACCCTAAACACCAAAAAGACAACCCAATCTTCCCAATACACAAAAATTTACGCATTCATGCTTCCAACGTCTATACATGCTCAATTAAATTTAAGCAACACAACAATCACAATCCTTTTAAACATGAACAACAAACATCATTATCATTACACATTGAATTCTTCCCTAAACCCAAGGTGAAACCCTCATGCCCATTCATTCAACAAATTACCAAGGTATCATCACCATAGTGGCATTTCCAAGATTTTATATCAATGAACACGCAACCAAGAATAAAATTACAAAAGAAATAACTCTACGCCATAGTACCAACCAACACTCATAAAAACCTCAATCCCCCGCGTGCCGGCGGCCCAAATTTGAGTCTCTCACATGTTCTGGTTTACTTGTTAAATAAATATTTCTTTTTTATTGGGTCTTTCACTAAGTACTATTGTAGATTTGTATAATGTACATTGCACAAGCTATCCTTAAATGTTTGATGGACTTGGCGGGGATTGATGTAATGGTACTGAATTTCTAATAAGTATTTGATATAGTGAAATTATTACCATTTCCGAACCACTTGTGATACGAGCACGTACAACAGTTGACATCCATTGCATTACATAGTAACCACACTCATATGAGCCAGATGAAAATTACGCAACAATGAATGCACAATTATAAGTAATTGTGGAAGAAAATAAATCGAATAATTATAATATTGTATATCAAAGTACCAAACTTAGAGGGCCAACCATGCTACCCTTTTTATTATGGCAGTTGATTTCCCTAACAACATGTTATGTCAAGCAAATGAACTATGAAAAAGGTAAGGTGTTAAGATACAATTATATAAGAAAGAAAGTTGATAAAATTGAGGTTCTTACCAATCGATAACTTGTTAGAGATGGTCAGGGGAGACCTATGCAAGGAACAAAGTTACACAATAATGGTGTCCTTCATGGAAATCACAAGTAGTTCCCAATGATGCTTGCATTCAAAACAAAATTCATTGTTGTACCTTAAAATAAAAGATTATAATTAGAAGTCCACAAACTACACTTACCCAACAATATAGGGGACAAAATATATTTCCTTCCCTCGTCCAAAGCATTGGGTGAGGTGTGCTTGAATGTCACAAAACTTAATGCCTACATGAGTGAGTTGGGGGTCTACAAACCCATATACATCACTCAACCCCATATTGTTATTGACACCAAACATGTACCTGGACAAAAACATTTATTTAATATAGGTAACTAGATAAATTAATTAAACATAATGAATGGTTTAAATGCTTACATTATTCATAATTGAATAAGGGTAATATCTAGTTCTTTCGTCCTCGACGTAAGCTCTAAGACATCTTGCTTATGCAAGTACAATGGGATGTCACTATCTCTCCCAAATACATTATAATCCCATGGAACCACCATCGGCTTTTCACTTATGATGTCAGCTAGCTGGTGTAATGCACTAAGAAGATCGTCCAAAGATATTGGAATCTTCATCGGTTTAGGACTTTCCACTTCACGCAACTATTATTACATGGAAAAAATAATTTGATTATGAACATAAATAACATGTAAACTTAAAATGCAGAGTATTGTAAGGTGTGTTTGGGGGTCCATACCGGGGGTCAAAAATAGAACCAACCAAATCTTTAGGCCAGGCAAGGAAAGACTGAAATGTCTGTGCCACAATATATACCTCATTTGTTGGCATAAGAACTAACGCATCTAGTACAAGAACTTCCTCTACGGTGACCTTTACCTCATCCTTCATTAGCTCTATACCATGAAGAAGAGTGCCTGCCTCAAATATTGTTCCACGAGCCACTAGTGTCTTCACTATACCATGTAGAACATATAGGTCACATCCATGAGCGTCGTCTGTGTCATCCCCTGGTATAGGTTGAGTCGAACAACTCCTTTTCCCGCTTCTACTTGTCAAAGGCAATGTTAATGTTATTTTATTAAAGAAAAATTATGGAAGATCATAAATTAACACAAAATGATTGTTAATTTTACCTATGTGGGGCATAAAATATTCTTGTTGAGGAGTTACTTGTCAACGGATGCCATAACCATAAAAATGCTGCTGGAATTGACGCATAACCCTTTTAGTGATTTGTTTCGTCAACCGTTGTGTCAGCTTTTCTTCATACTCAACATTGTGTATCCATGAAGACTGACTAGAGGAGCCACAAACATATTGGCGAATGTTGACTCTTGATCCAACAACATGCACACGTCCAGGCTGCTCAGGCCGTCTAATTATTGTAGCAAGAATGTCATGATGATCCTTTGGAATGAAAGTACCTTGGGAGTTTTGCTCAACTGTAAGACCCGATAAACATAAATAAATAAATAAATAAATGTTTATTTAATTAATGTGAGGGCGAGAACCCTTAAGTTAATAAATATGGGGAGAAAAGACAATGAATAGTACTAGCTCATGAGGTTAAGAGTACTTGGTTATGTGAGAGGACTTGGGTTTAAGTCCTATGTATGCCAATTTCTTGTTAATTTAATTATTTTATTATTTTGTGTGTATGCTCGAGACTAGAGCACTATGATAAAATAATATAAAAGTAGAAATTGCTAAGAAACATGAAGTGGTGTGATGGTGTTGTGTAATTGGTTTGGTAATTGGGAGGTTGTGTGTTTGAACCTGTGCTAGAGTAAAATCATAATATCTTATTTTTTTGCCTTGGGTGACGAATTGAGTAGATGAAGAGATAAAGGTAGGTTCTATGAATCTGGACACAGACAAAGGGGGTTAATTGGACTTAATTAAACATTAAAGACCAAATTAAAGAAGAGATTTAATTTAATTATATTAGTTTTAGGATTGGGAAAAGTGAAGAGTACCAACCACCAATCTGCAGAGTAGAACAAAATTGAGGGTGATTGGAAGGAGGAGATAGTGGGAGATCAAAGAGAGGGCAAATTAAAGCAAGGAGAAAGCTAGAAACATTTTGGAACGAGGAATTCCGGTTAGGGGAGCTTCACTTCGTTTTTTGTATTGAATTGTAAGATTTTGAACTGAATTAAATGCATACGATCTTTGAAAATTGGTAAAACTACATAAACTATTCGTGTTTCTGGAAATTTCAAGAAACCACCTAACAGTGCCGAAGACCCGCCAAGTGACTCATTGATCGAGGTCGTGCACGACCAAATAAAACATGAAAATGTTGTATACTCGGTAGTTCAACCAAGGTCATCTCTTAGTGACCAAACATTTCATTCAGAGATTTTTTCAGATGCAATTCAACACAAAAGGAGGGGGGTTGGCAGATTCACAATGCTAATCAATAGATTAAACTAAATGAGACATTGATTAAAAACGTATTAACATCCTTGATTTAAACATAATTTAACTTATCATAGGCCACCAAATTAATACCTCTGTCTTCTCTCAATCCACTAGATAATAACCCACTAAGCGAAAGTTACAATTCGACTTTCATTATTCAATTAAACAATGCATACATTCATGAATTCGTGTTAGTCAAGCTACATGTATTAAGCGTGAACATAACCTAACCCAAACATATGCAATTAATATGAAATTAAGCATAAACAAATGAACCACATGCATTCCCTGAATTCAAGACAAAGACATGGCAGATTTCACAAACAAGCACAACCTCAAAGCTTCAATGCATTTTTCATCAAAGAGTCAATACAAGAATTTATCAAGACATGGAAATGGAGCAATTAAACACTTCAAAGCTTTAATGCAATGAAAATAGTTGTTGTGATATAAAAACCGAAAACCCCATACATGAGTGTTGTTCCAAGTCAATACAATTCACAAAACAAGATGCCCAAGGTAGCAAATGAGTTAAAAATGTAAAATCCACCTTAGGTGTTGTCAAATGTGCTTAAAAATGCTAAAAACAAGTGCTAAATCGTGAAAAACGAAAGAAGGCACCTCCATGGTCACCTACCAAAGCTTAGAAATGTGAAAAGGGAGAATGGGGGAGAGAATGGTGGCTGCCCACTCAGATTTACAAAAATTCCACTATGGGCTGAAAAATGGTGGCCCAATGACGTGGACAAGCTGACTGACATGGCCTAGATGTGGCAATGATGTGGAAATCACGTGGCAACTCTCTATTGACCTAAAGATAAATGTCTAAGGTCCAAAATCTGCTCCATATAATACCTAAAAACAATTAGAAACAATAATCAAACCAATTAATGCCAAATTACTCAAAATTCAGAATAATGGCCCAATGAAGCCCAATTGAGTAAAATGCACTAACAAAAGACAATTAAGAACTAAACAACACTCAAGAATGGCATAAAAAGGTAATGGAATAAGGAAAAATATTGACTCATCAAAATCACCCACACTTACCCTTTTGCACTATTGGGCAAAACCATAAAGGCACAGCGAAGCAAAGGAAGGACAACGCAAACAAAACAAAGAAAGAGAGGGATGAAGAGACGCGACACAAACAAATAGACACACACAAAATGGAAAAATGGAAACACACCAAACACAAAAGGAGCCAAAGCTGCAAGAAATCCAACTCTTAATTCTCTTAACACACTCTCAAATTTGCTCTCCTCTCACTATGTAATAATCTCAACCTTGCAAACCTTTCTTCTAACCCAAAATTGGCCTTTTAAGGGTGCCTTATGTAAGACACGTGAAATTTAATTAATTAAATAATAATTAATTAATAAATGCGGGTTGGAGAATTAACTATGACATTAAATTATGAGTGGAATGACGTGGAAAAGTACTAGCTCATGTGGTTGAGAGTACTTTGATTGTGTGAGAGGACTTGGGTTTGAGTCCTATGTATGTTATTTTGTGTTATTATTCGTTGTTATTTTAATATATGATAATCATGTTGTGAAATAATGTGACGATTGAATTATGATTGTTAGCATGAAATCTGAATTGGTTAAGTGGTTTGAAATTGATTGGGAGATTGCATGGTTATGGGTTCAAACCTTGGAGAACTTATATTAAACTTTAATTTTTGATATTTTTGGCTTTGGCCTGAATATGAAGAGTTGAGGAACATCCTAGTGGAATGGCAGAATAAGGGTGGCTGTGAAACAGCCCATAAAGAGACAATGAATGGGAATTAACCACCATTAAGTGGCAATTTTCGTTTTAGGTTAATAACCTAGGTTTAGGCACACTTTAAAAAGGAAAAAGTGGGTAAATAGCAAAGGTTTGGCAAGCTGAAAATACACCAGAGAGAGAGAGCACGAAAATTTGGAATTCTGTGAGTTTGGAGTGAGACTTGAGGGGCTGAACAGAGAGGAGCCAAGGAGAGTAGGTGTTCAAAGGAGAACTTCTCAATTTTCAAGGTTTAAAGCTAAAAAGGATCCAGGTTAAGGGAGTTTTCACGTAAATTATGTATTGTAGCATGAACTGTATATATCTTGGTATGATATTGTATGCATGTATCCGATTCTGGTTGAAATCATGTAATTCTGGAAAATTTTCAAAAACCGCCGGGCGGGCTGTTCATAGCCGCCAGGCGGCACATGGTTTAATGTTCAAATTTCTAGATTTCTGGAGATGTGCCTGACGGTATTGGCTGAACTGCCAAGCGACGCGAGTCTATGATTGAGTTATGATATTTTGTGTGTTCTGGATAGATTTCGATTGGGGGAATGAAAGGGGTTAGGAGTCTATTAATTATAGGATGTGGTATTTCACTGAATTGAGCATGAGAGACGTATAAAACGAATGAAATAGTGTAAGAAGACATTAGGGTTGATGACTTGAGTAGTGCCACTTATGAAGTTAATTAATGGAAACCGAATCTGGGTACTTGCTGCTATTACATGGTAGGACTAGTGTATTGAGGGCTGTTAAATAATTAGAAGAGTGGGACGAATGAGCAATTGAGTAATTGTGAGAGGAAGAGCGTTGCAGGTGCTCGGGATGACGGATGAACACGAGAAACCCTTAAGTTGAGCTCGGGTTGGCGAGTGTTATCGGTGTGAGTGTGTTGGCTGTGGCTAATATGATGGATCCAGTTAGATTGCCCTCCTCAGTTGTTGGCTGATGAGTTTGGTAGTCTTGGAACATTACAGACTGTGTTCGTAATTGGGAACTCCACCTGGCGTTACGGTGTGATCCGTGGCATTGGTTCCCGCACGTGCTTTGTCGGTTGTGGCCGATAAGTTTGGCAGCAAATTATCTTGGGGTAATCACTAGAAAAGGCAAAACGCAAATGGTCTGGTTGTGGCCAAGCGTTAGAGAATTGAGTAAGCTATGGTATCATGATTTTTGTAGAGTTTACAATTGTATAACTGGTTATTTGATTATTGTTATGATGTATATTGTTTTCATAAGCTCACCCTATCTGCTTGTGTTTGGCGATGATCGTGTACGCGGTACACGTGAGCAGAGAATGTTGATGCAGGTGGAGCCGGTGAGGCTTAGTCACGGAGCGTGGGAAATGTTTGGGAGTTTTATACATTTTTGTATTATTTTGAGTTGTACTATTTTGTAAACTCTTATGAGAGGTTTTATTATGTTAATTCAGTTTTATGAACTATGAATTTTGCTTTTATTCTCAGAAGTTAATAAAATTTTAAATTTCCTGCGTTTTTGGGAAATGAGGTTTATTAATAAATGCGGCAGCTTTATAATTTTAATAGTTTTATTTATTTAAATTAGTAATATCCTGACGGGATGTTACACCTTAATGCTAGGTTAATTACCAAAACGCAAATTTGGTTTAATGATGCTTGTAAATACCATTCAAAGGACCATTGTGGCTGATTCTCCAGCCTCCTGCCATTCAGCTAGGGTTTTTCCTTTCCCTTTCACCTTCATGCCAAAGGAATTTTGGCAAAAAGAAAGTTTAGTTTAGGTTCACCAAGGTTCGAACCCATACCATGCCAATGTCAAATCAATGTATAACCATTTAATCAATTCATGTTTCATGATGATTAATATAATTCTATGATTATATTATAACTTAACATGGTCGAGCTTATTGTTAAAAATAATAATAATTTAACTAACACACAATAGGCATACATAGGACTTGAACCCAAGTCCTTCCACACAATCAAAGTACTCTCAACCATATGAGTTAACACTTTTCCACATCATACAAGTTAGAAATAAATGCCATAAATCCTCCCACTACCCGTATTTATTTATTAATTATTTATTTTATTAATTAAATTTCACGGGTCTTACATGCCTCCCTCCTTAAAAATTTTCCGTCCTCGAAAATAGGACTTACCAAGAAATAGGTGGGGATAAGACTTCTTCATGAGGTCTTCCACCACCCATGTCATCTCCTAGGTCGCCTCCCTCCAGAGAACCTTCACAATTGTATGTTATTTTGACTTGTGCATTAATTTTATGATATATTTGAATGTGAGTCGTGGTAATGTAATTCCAAGATTAAAGGAAATATTACAAACATGACTTGGTTGAATTGGTTGTGTCTTGACTTTGGAATTACAGGGGTGTGTGTTCAAATCTTGCTCAGAACGAAATTAATCTCTTTATTTTTACTAATATAATTGTGGTCTGAATGTGAAAGGGTGGGAAAACCCTAGAGGCAATGGGCAGCCAAGGGAGTTGGGAAAAAACAACCCATAATGGTCTATGAAAGGCAATTACAGACATTAAAAATGGTATTTTCGTTTTTTTTTCATTAACCACAAATAAGGGTCATATAAAAAGGCAAACTAAAGAAATTAGAAGGGTTTTTTAGACTGAAAACTGTGATAGTGGTGATGGGCACGAATTCTGAGTGGAAAGGTGAGTTTGGAATTAAGAACAAAGTTGTATTTGGTTTTGGGAGAGCAAAGGAGGGTTCCTAGGTACCACAAAGCCAAGGTTATACAACCATTTGAAGCAAGGATTTCTAGGTTAGGGGAGCTCTATGCTTTGATTTTATGGTTGTGAATGAATTACATGATTTAATTATTGAGTACCATGAATTTTCGTGCTAAACCTGATTTGAATTAGAGATAGGTTGTTTTGGTGTGTTTTGGAAATCATCTTATACTTTGGTATGAATATGATTGTGGGTTTTTGGTACTGTATGATTACTGATGTTTCAATCTCGAATTCTGGAAGCCAAATTGGGCTAAATCATGTTTATAAGACTTGTGCACTATTGTGGATTGTGTGTCAACAATTGGGATGTGGTTTGGCATTGTTTCTGTGATGGTGCGTGCATAAACAGGGAACACAGTTGCTAATCTCGCTCAGGCGAGCTAGGCTCGCCTAGGCAAAAGTTGCAGGGTTTTGACTCTAATTCTGCTCGAGCCACTCATTCAGGCGGAGGCCCCAATTTTGCGCAACATGTTGTCTCGCTCAGGCGAGTGTATCTCGCCTAAGAGAGAAATTGAGAGGTTAGAGGTTTGAGTTGGGCATCTCGCTCAGGCGAGAACTCATGTTTAGTTTTGCATCAAGCTTAACTCGCCACCTGGGCAAGAGTGTTGGCCTTAGGCGAAGGTGAGGCTCGCCTAAGCGAGATAGGCTCGCCTAAGCGAGACTTCGCAAGTGCGCTACTGTTGCACGCTCGCTCAGGCGAGAAAGATTAGCTTAAGCGAGACAGGCCTGGTCGCTCAAGCTAAGTCTTTTAGCCTAAGCGAGTTTAGTGCAGTTTGTGTGTGTGGTATGCATTGATGTGAACGTGGATCAAGAGATGTTGTGCCATGAGCGGGTAGGTTCATAGATAGTGGTTAACATGTGATGGTATGAGCGGGGAGGTTCATATCCAGTTACTCTCATCTGAGGATACGAACGAGGTATGTTCGTATGTTTCGTGCTCACATTTGAGAGATGTCGCGTGCAAGGAGGTACGTGGCTGGTGGATCACATGTGTTGGACTATAGGTGGGCAGGTCCGTAGAGTAGGACTACGAACGAGGAGGTTCGTAGAGGCAGGACTAGGAGCGGGCAAGTTCGTGTGAGCATCATGAATCTTGAGTCCATGGTTAATTGTGTTATGTGTTGTGAAGGTTGAAAGGCCTTGGGGTTAAAGGTCTTATCCAAGAACTAAATGGAATCGAATAAATGGGTGTGTTGTTTTTGTTTTGTATAATATATGTATTTCATTATTTATAAGTTCACCCTTTCTGTTTGTGAATGGTGATGATCATGTGATTCAGTACACGGGAGCAAATGATAATACAGGTGATGCTGGTGATGTTCAGGCGACAGAGTGAGGGCTAGCAGGGAGTAGAGCTAGGGATATTTTAACTATTTTTTTTATCATTTTGTTTGGAATATTGGAACTTGTAATACTTTTGGTTAATTTCATTTTAAAATTTGTCGCATTGAATATTAATTTAAATTTTTCACGCGGTTTGAGAATAATAATGTTGCGACGTTCTAAATTCATTTTCCATATTATTCATTTAATTAAGTAATATTCCTTAGGGATGTTACACCAGGCGTACTCGCTTATAGACCGTCTGGCAGGGGACGCGTACCGCCTAGCGTGTAGCACCTCTGCACCATCAATCACTGCAGACACTGCTTGGCGAGACAGCTCACACAGCCAGGCGCACGCACTCCAGGAGCCCACTAGTTCTGCAGGTATCACTTGGCGAGACCACCCTCACTGCTAGGCGCGACTCACACCAGCACCCCCTGATTCATGGCTATCGCCTGACGGCCTAACCCTACCGCCAGCGCCATACCAATATCACCACTTTTACGGGTTTGGCACTCTTTTAGCCAAGTTTGACTACTTTAGTCTTGTGCCTTCATACCACCAAATTGTTGAATCTTCTTAAGCATATATGTACCCTTAGACAATAACCACCGTCATTTACGATTTACCAAAAATATGATATCCTTCAATTTCTTTTCTTTTTTCATTCTCCCACCTAAGTGTATTTATGTGAGATTGCTTAACTTCAACCTTTATAAGACTTTACATGTCACTGTAGTCTTATTTGTGCTCTGCTACGTTCCCACACAACCATTCAGTACACACTAATTTACATATGACTTACCCATTTGCACCTACCCATATTTATATTATATGTCCAAATTGACAAATCCAAATACCCTTGCAGTTTTAACTCTGTGCTAGTAACTGCTTATTATAACTATCTATGAAATTTCTGCTGTATGGTAATGACATTCCCTTCCATTCAAATCATGAAATTTACACCTCTAGTTTCTACTTATCATCATTAGAGTTATCATCCAAGTACCACTTTGAACTCAAATAATAGCACAAACTTGCATTTCCCTAAAACTAGGATCATCAGCCACTCTCCCACCATGAAAATTCCATTGTTCTAAGGTGGCGCCTAGCGGGCGTTCATCACTGACAGGCAATTCAAACAGAACCCAGAAATTGGGTTTCCAACATGCATCGCTTGGCAGCTAGGGATGTGCCGCCAGGCAGTTCCTCTTTAGGAACCCAAAACTAAGCACAAACTAATGAGTCGCCTGGCGGTAGTTCATCACCCGCCAGGCAATTTCTCAAAAAATTCTAGAAACTCGAATTTCAATATAAGGAAAGGGGAATCATACTCGTACATGTTATAATAAATATAGATATGCGTAAAAACTTAAATAGATGTGGTTCAACTCCCCTAACCTGGTCTCCTTTACTTAATTTGAATGTGAAATGGTTCTTCTTGGCCAAAAAATATCTTCCCTTAGTACTCCCGCAACCTAGCTCCAAACAAACTCTTAATTCTCTCAATACACTCTCAAATTCACTCTCCTCTCACTATGTAACAATGTCAACCTTGCAAACCTTTCTTCTAACCTAAAATTGGCCTTTTAAGGATGCCTTTATGCTAGGTTAATTACAAAAACGCAAATTTGGTTTAATGATGCTTGTAAATACCATTCAAGGACCATTATGGCTAATTCTCCAGCCATCCTTGGCTGCCATACAACTAGGGTTTTTCCTTGCCCTTTCACCTTCATGCCAAAGGAATTTTGGCAAAAAGAAAGTTTAGTTTAGGTTCACCAAGGTTCGAACCCATACCATGCCAATGTCAAATCAATGGATAACCATTTTGATGTGACCCCATTAAGCCTTATAGCTTGGGTCATTGGCTAGGCCTATTCTTTTTAATTTTCTTATATTTTCTTTTATTTTTAATTAAATAAAAGTTGTTCTAATTGGGTTTGTTTTGTTAATTGCAGCCTATATTTCATGCGGCCCAATTCTTCTTCACACCAACCCATCATAAGCCATGCCTGCCACCTACATGTGTGCACATCATTACTCCTTATAGCATCCTCTGATTGGGCCTTGTGCAGCCTATTTCTCTCTAAATCATGCTGCTCGCACCAATGCTTCTAGCACCCCCTTTTGTCTTGCTACAGCCAACACATGTTGTTTCCAACATTTCTTTCTCAAACAGCGTCAACCTAAATTGGGCTAGTATGCGAGACCATTCTGGTTCAGAGAAGCCCAATTTTCCTCCAGACTACACACGCGAGAGCTTTTCTCTGTTAGGTTTTCTTATGAACATTCACATCAGCCATTCTACTCACGTGTGTTCCAACAGTCACAACTATGGTTCTTCCACCGGCTGCTAGGGTGCATGTTTCAACCCTTCATGCGTCCCACGCTTGCCTTTCTCTAGGGTTCCTTCCACGCACCCTTTTTCTGTTAGGACTCTTGTACACGGCCTCACTACCGTTAGATCCTTTCTTCTTTCCCTCCATTCTTTTCTGGTTCCCTTTCTTCTATAAAAGGTGAACCATTGTTTGTAATCAGAAGCTTTGATGAATGTTAAATTCGGTTGAAATCACTCCCACCGTTCGTCTTAGCTCCCTTTCCCCTTTAGATGAGGATTTCTCCTCCTAGGGTTACCTAACCAATGAGAAACCAGAGAGATCTGAGCGTAATCTCCATATATGACTCTTCCGCTGCGTTTTCTCTCGCCTTTCGTGAGTGTCAATCGGTAGAACACCGATTGGATAGGCTTTCTGACGAATCCCGTGATAGAGCAGTCTCATCAAGTGGTATTTAATGCCACTCGGTTCTCGGAGGTCTTCAAAGAGAAGTTTCTTCACTTATCTCCGTTTCTTATATCATGTCTTCGATTTTTGTCTTGTGCGATCTTATTTGAGTCTATTTTCGCTTTTGTGCGTGAATCTGTGTGCTTCCTCTTCCAATAATTTTTTTCTCTGAAAATTGATTCGAAAATATTTGTTCTCAATGGTCTTGAATCAATTTCCTCGCTGTCTAGATTTTTGTTCTGCTTCTTGATGCATGTCACAGTTAGGTTTTATTTTCAATTTGATTACCTAGCTTTTAGTTTTATAATCTTGTGATTTGCCTTAGTTTTGTGTAATTTTTTTTATATGTTCGGTAATTCCATAGATGTGTGCTTATTTGAGTTTTGTCTATTGTGTCGCCTCTGATTCAGTCCATGTTTTATTTTTCAGTCATTTGTTTATGTTCTGGTATGTGTTCTAGAGTTCTGAAATTGCTATTAGATCATTAGCAATTCTTTTATGCAGTCTATGAATTATTGTTGTGTCCTGTATTAATTGGTGCTCAATTTCTTGCAATTGTTGTCCAATTGAATATGCGTTTCTGTTTGAATCTATTGTTGTTAAAAATTCCATTTGTTGGCTAATGATTGATTCAGACTAAAGCACTTCATGCACATTACATCACAAAGTAATCTGATTCATATCAGAATTTATGTGTGGAAATGCACGCTTGGTCTATCTATCGATAGGCTCTGTCCTTAATTAATGCTTTTGTGTTTTCAGTGTTGAGGTTCTCTTTGTGCAGCACACTGTTTCTGTTTCATAACATAATTGTCTGCTCAATCTGTGAGTTGGCTGCTTTATCATGCTGGTTTGTGTTGCTACCACTAGGTGATTTGGTTATGAACTCAATTGCATGTTGCTATCTGGTTCACTGTGTAACATCCCGTTAGGATATTACAGGTTTAAATAATTAAATTAATTAAAATGAATGACAAAACATAAATACATCGCATTTATGAATAAACCTCGTTTCCCAAAAGCGCGGGAAATTTAAAACTTTTATTATCGTATAATAAAACATCATTCCATAGTTTATAAAGTGAGACAATGTTCAAATATCTCTCAAAAGTTTACATATCATTTCCAAATCTAAAATCAATATAACATAGTAATAAAGTCCCATGCTATCCCACGCTCCGTGGCTAAGCATCACTAGCACCACCTGCATCAACATCCTCTGCTCACGTGTACCGAGTATACAATCATCGCCAAACACAAGCAGATAGGGTGAGCTTATGAAATCAACATACATCATAAAAATATACATATAAGCAACCATATATCTATATTTTCTGTAAGGACCCAACACATAGTCGATTTCTCTATTCTCTATCATCTGGCCACAACCAGATCATTAGTGTTCTACCTCTTCTAGTGATTACCCCAAGGTAATTTACTGCCAAACCTATCGGCCACAACTGATAGAGCACGTGCGAGAACCATTGCCATGGATCATATAGCGTAACGCCAGGTGGAGTTCCCAAATACGAACATAGTCTGTAACGTCCCAAGACTACCGAACTTGTCAACTATTTACTGAGGAGGGCAATCTATCTAGACCCATCCGTACTGGCCACAACTAGCACATTCACACCGGCAACACTCGCCAACTCGAGCTCAACTCAAGGGTTCCTCGTGTTCATCCGCCATCCCGAGCTCAACTCGAGGGATGCCATTCCGAGCTCAACTCGAGGAATGTACGTGCTTAACCCCTATCCCAAGCTCAACTCAAGGGATACGTTC
>Ga0214544_1007682_pt1 | contig 18670 bp, 10 predicted proteins | sample CNSS3metaG_FD_160074 | JGI IMG/M metagenome (GOLD analysis project Ga0214544, IMG submission 160074) | Root nodule microbial communities from cowpea collected in UCLA plant growth center, Los Angeles, California, USA - CNSS3 | ecosystem: Host-associated > Plants > Roots > Nodule | place: USA... | reverse complement strand
AAACAACCTCAATGTTTTTTTTTTTTTTTTTAAAAAAAAAAAAAAAAAAAAAAAAAAAAAAAAAAACATGTGCAACCTGAACAGAGTGCAATGCAAAGTTTTGAAGTCTCGTTTGAGCCACATTTTTGTGCAATGAGTCATAGCCGGAAGCTAGATCGTTTGGTACGTACAAAATCATCAGTGGTGGAAACTTCAAAGGGTGTTTTAATTTGGTCGAATCTTTCTGATAAGAACAAGCTTTGCAAGTTTTTCATGAACTTCGGTAAAACCCTGACTTCTGCCGTAAACATTGCCTTAACAGGTCTGTGATCTGATAGTTTTGATTCAATTCGAGTGTACTCAACTTGCTTTAGACCCTCTCCATGCCACACTATTCGATCGCACCTACGTTAACCACAAACAATAATCTTAACAAAAAAACATATGTAAAATTCCAACACATTTTTTTTATTTATTGTTCAATTGAATTTTAAGTTTATCATAAATTTAGATATTTTAATTAAGTCTTCACTATTTTTTTTATCTATTAAATACTAAAAACTTTTACGTTTTTTAATTTATATAATTTAACTAGATGATAGTTCAGTCATCTTATTTATTTGTTTGTGTATGTTAGAAGAATGTGATATTTTATAAATAATATAAAATGATATCGTCACTTGTCATTTTACATTAATTTTTATATCATTTTATTTTAAATAAGAAACATACACCCCATTAAAAAAACTGGAAAAAATCAAAAAATTCAATAAACTAAAAAAATTTAATAAAAACTCAGTTAAAAATGTCTAAATTTATAAAGCACTTAAAACTTAATTAAAATTGAATTAAGTGTGGGTTTATGTTTTGTCTTACCATGCTGGTGCTCTTCTCTTCTCTACCTTTTTCCCCTGGTAGAAACAACCATAGTAAATGTCTGAATTCGGACAATATTTGTAGGTTGGTGCAAATTCTATTGCTCCTTCATGCCACCCTCTCAACGTGTTTCCACTCATTAGCTCCATTTTTAACTTCATTGAAATAGTTAAGTTAGAAATTATTTTAAAGGATTCAATTCAAGAAGATTTCGAAGTCTCAGTATATATATATACCTGATCATTTTCTAATAAGGAATCCCAGTCTCCTTTTTCAACAAGCAAACGTGTGGTTTCTTCTGGTAGAGAAATTCTGTAGTTTAAATCTCCCAGCAATATTACATGACTGCACAATCCCACGACTGGTTAATTAAATTAGGTGCCTAAAATAATACAACATATTGCACATCATTGTTACCGTCATTTAAACATGCTCTATTTTTTTAAGACAAATGTTTCATTTCAAGAGAATAATACAGATTAAAGAATGTAACCAATATCTACTCACATTAAAATTAATTCCCAACTTTCTTATTTTCCACCTTTTACAATCTCTCAAGTAAAATAAACCAGTGGAGAATAACATATTAATATTTTGAGGGCATGATTTCTGTTGGACATATTCAAAGTCTAAGATTATGTCATTAATGATGCTTCTTCATAAAACACATTGTTTATTCCAAGAACCAACAAACCAAGTGAAACGATGTATTTAATATTTGCACCTTGTTTACATGTTTTTTTTTTTTTGTGGGAAAGGAGCATAATAATTAAATTAAAAGCAAGGGGGGCAAAAATATTAATAATGAGTTTGTTGGACTGTTTCAAAGTTCACTTACTCATGGTCAAGAATGGTTCTTGGCAAATCAAGCAAAGGGCCTCTGGGAAAGCTTGTCCTGGAAAAAATTTCAGTAACATTAGAGTTTCTGTATTTCTCATCCCCTTCTCTGCCACCTGAAGCTAAATGACTGCACACAAAGCAGAAGCTTGTTTCATGTAACTGAAATCTCACTGATACAGAACCCTGCAAATTAGTAGCAGTTTTGAAACACAGAAGTAGGATTTTAGATAAACAATTCTGATGTGAGCTTAGACATAAAAAAGGTTTATACATCATTTATTTGGACTTCTGATAGTCTTTTTTTTTTTTCATAAGTAGAGCAAATTTGCTTGCAAATTACAAAAATGGACTAGTTAAAAAAAATTACAGGTCATGGAATTAGTCGTATGGACTCAATGTGATTTCAACTTCAGATTGGCAGAAGTCGTAAAGATGACGACGACTTCAGTTTGTACAAAAATCATTAGAAATTTTGAAAACTTTAATCTGTACAGAAGTCGTCAGAACGGCTGACGACCGTACTTTTTCAAAAATTCACTCACGATTTTGTTTTTAAGTTATTGTGAGTCCACACAACTTATCCCATAACCAATAATATTGTTTTGACTTGTACACTTTCGTAATATCTGGCCAAATTTTCCCTATATGCTAAAAAAAACTATGATTAGGGTTTTCCTACAACAATGTTTCTGCTCATTTCAGTTTCAAATGATTCTCACATTAATTTTAGTTTAAGGCTGTGAATGATGGTTATGAATAAACTCTTATGTGATAAAACTTTTTACCGAACCTAGTAGTCTACCAAGAGTGCCTTATGTGCTTTGCAAAAGATTGATGTTGACAGTGATGACTGTGAGGCTATAGTACAAAACAAATACGTATTTGTTGAGGTGCAAGAGTAACATCAATTCAGTGGGGTTTGTTGGGTTACCTTGTTTCCTAAGCACCCCATTATGCCACAACCTACACATGACACACTTGGATGCCGAATGAATGGACAAAGATCTCTTCTTGTCCACACAGATATGAATATTCCAACCATTTGCTTGCTAATGATGCATTGAACATCATCATGTGGAGCTTCACAGAACTTAGCTGATTTTTCTTTCTCATTCAGACACTTATTCTGCAGATTTTCACCATCACTTTGATCTTTACCCCTCCTCTTATGTGATTTCTTGTTCAGAGCTTCCCTGATTATGGAATTCCATTTCATGGAAATATCATTGTTTTCTGATCCCAATACGTTTGATGCTTTTAGAGGCACTATTTCTTGAAACCTGGAATAAAAAAAAAATGAAAAAACTTAGTCATCAAAGCTTAAGTTTCTTTACTCACATTACAAAACGTTTTGTCTATACTAGAAAACCTGAAGCATTTCTGACATTACCCTAGTATATAGATGTCACAAGAGTCGTTGCATGTCTCCAATAAATCATCTATATTCAAATCTTCTTCTGGTGCAATCCCACCTACGTTCCATGTACTAACAAATACCCTTAACATGAAATGAAATACACCATATCAGAAAAATTGAAAGGAAAGAACAAAACCATAGAATCTGAACAACCCAGAATATAACTTAACTTAATCATGCTTAGAAGCTGTTTGGATACAGCACTTAACTGAAAAAGGTTAAATATTTCAAGTAAAGAAACTCTGGAAAACTTAGTCAGTATCCAAACAACTTTAACACTGCAGTTTTCTGCAGGTTTGAAAGTACCCACATAAATAAACTACAACAGAAGGATAATTTTGTTCTTACTTGCATTTCTGTGTGCCCTTGTGATCATTATGAATGGATCTTGAGTTGTGATCAAAGTCTACAATACCCAGCAAGGGTTCTTTACAACTAGGATAATCTGCTATAAAGTTGGTGCTTCCTAGTCGCTTCTTGAATATCTTATTAGCCACTAATGTAGGCCACATGTCCAAAAGAAATTTGCATACACAAAGTGAGGTCTATAAAATTTGACAAATGAATGATTGGGAGAAGATGATAATACTAGAGGTGTTCACTGTTGCTTCCTTTTCTGGCATGGCATAATGTGGTGTTATTGGAAACAGAAAGCATTATATAGAAAGTCCCAAAGTAGAAATAACAAGGAGAATGAAAAAAAAAAAAGCATTGTGTTGTGCAGGTTGAAGAGGAGGAAGGGGTTTCATTTCATGTGACGTAAAAGATGATGCAGGTTTGGCTCCATAGATCGTCATATACATATTTGAAATATATGAAGATTGTCGCCATAGGAGAGAGATAGAGAAAGGTAGAACAAAACATGGGTCTACCCTTCTTGCACATTTGAATTTTTCTGTTTGTTGAGTAGATTTTAAAGGATATCTTAATGTTTTCGAAATTTAAATTGTTGAAGATTGGTGCAAGTGGAAGTGTGGTCCAAAACAAAATTGGCAAGTAGATAAATTACTTGTTATTATTGCCCCTATCTACAGGTAGTCAAATTTTGCTGACATGTCAATAAAATATGACAACTTTCTTCTTCTTGGTGGTTGCTTCAAGAACCACTTCTACTCATGGAACTAAATACCCCTCAATTTGCAGCATGATTATATATATTTATATAGAAGATGACAAACATAAGTGATGAAAAAACAATCACAAACTAAAATTAGTGTAAATACAAGTTAAAAACAAGATTTGTTAAGTAAAATTATGTATAAACGTTCTTGTGGCATGCATATTTTTTCAGTATAAACAATCGCTTTTGAGGGATTGTGCCCAACTAAACGAGATATTCTGCAGATTCCAATTGTTAATTAGGATGTTATTAAGAATTTTAATTGAGAGTCCAGCAAGAAATCATTGGATATGAAACTACATCTTCACGTTAATTAATTAAAAGTACATGTGTCCTAGAGTAGTAGACCTTTCTGGCCGGTGGTTAAATATTTTACGCCAGGGTATCTTTTGCAGTTATAGAAGATAATCCAGTTTCAACAATAGTAATGTTTTATTATATAAAAAAATTATTTAATAATATTTATTTTTTTTAATCCAGTTTATCCTACCACTTATTTTACTGAAAAAACATATTTTTTATAAAATTTATTAGTCATATAATACTTCAAAATTTCTCAGTAAAAAACTTTATGATGAATTTTAATGTTATACATAAAATTTTGTGATGAAAAATATAATGAAGAAGAAAACATTACGTGTTGTTAATTGTGACAGGAAAATTTACCACAAAATTGTTGTAATTTAAGAAAATTAGTGTTGTAATAGCTGACAAAATCACGAATAAAAAAACTTTTCGAGACGTGTAGAATCATTGTCCTTAAAAACTTATTCGTAGTGTATTGCGTAAGTCTCCAATATACAACAGGAACTTCTCGAGATTTTCGAGGATCTTAGAAATTAACAAAACAACTCTTAAAAAAGAGTAAACAAATAAATCCAGGATAAAAGAAGAGATAAAAGAGAGAAAGGGATGAGAGAACGAGAGAATAAATGAGAGTATGAAAGTGTTTTGCAAGGGAATTGATGCACCTATTTATAGGTGAAGGATGGGTGTAGGATGAGTGAAAAATCCCATAATTCACGGAACAACAACAACCCATTCAATGTTCACTATAGCATGGTTTGCGGAAAGGAGAAAAGCATCGTTCAAATCAATTGTTCAGCAAGATATGCGGAGAAAATCTTTCCAACTTCTGTGAACGTGGCAACGAAAAATAAGGGTTGTTAACTTGCAGCTGCACCTAATATCTTTTGCAATATTATCTTTATAACACTTATTTTATAACAATCCCGCATATATTGCTAAAGATAAGAAAGGGAAGTGCATTTCAATGACATAATCCATTGAACCTTGTAAGTATCTCATAAGCTGTGCAAGTGCATTTCAATGTTCCTGATTAGGACATTGAGTGTACCTACTCAGTCTACCTACTGCATAAGCAATATCAGGTGTTTAAAAGCTCATTAAGTGTAATAAGCTCCCAATTATTTGGGCATATTGAGGTTGAGAAACAAATTCTCCTCTATTTTTCATTAATTTAGAGTTAGCATCATAAGGAGTACTTACTAGTTTGAAGTCATAATATCCAAACTTCCTAAGAAGTTTCTCAATCTATTATTCCTTGAGATAGTAATATACTATCTCCCTTTCTTATGATTCTAACACCTAAAATCACATTGGCTTCACTTATGTCTTTCATTTCAAAATTAGATCCTAGAAACAATTTAGTTCTAGAAACTATGTCAATGCATGTACCAAATATTAACATGTCATCCACATACAAACATATAATAAAACATTCACCATTTTCAGATTTAGAATACACACATTTATCAACATCATTAGGTAAGAAATCATCACATACTAAGGCACTATCTAGTTTTTCATGCCATTGTTTTAGTGTTTGTTTTAACCCATACAAAGATTTTTAAAGTTTGCATACCTTATTTTCTTGACTAGGGACAACACATCCTTCAAGTTGAGTCATATAGATTTCCTCTAGTAAATCACCATTTAGAAAAGCAGTCTTAACATCCATTTGATGTATCACTAACTTATGGGTAGTTGTTAAGACTAACAACACTCGAATTGAGGAAATCCTAGTCACAAGGGTAAAGGTGTCAAAGTAATCTATGTTGGGTTTTTGAGTGAAACCTTTTGCTATTAACCTTGCTTTATACTTATCTATGGATCCATTTGACTGATACTTTTTCTTAAAGATCCACTTACAACCAATGGATTTTGCTCCTTTAGGCAAAATCTACTAAGGTCCAAGTATTATTTTTCTGAATTGATTCAATTTTAGTCCTAATGGCTTTATCTCACTGTTTTGCATTAGGAACACTAGTAGCCTCTAGAAAGCTTGTTGGATCATTTTCAACTAGATAGGTATAAAAGTCGTCTCCAAAAGAAGTTTTCTTCCTTTGTCTTTTACTTCTTCTCAAAACTTCACAGATTTCATCATTATTATTATCTATAGATTGTTCAAGTGTCTCACTAACCTTTAAAGGAAAAATATGTTCAAAGAACTCAACACTTTTTGTCTCCACAATAATATTATGTTCAATTACATCACTTTTAAGAACAAGAAACCTATAGGCAGCATTATGAGATCAAAGATGTGTTGGCTTGGGTTAAAGGTCGAGTCAGGCTAACCTAGGTCGAAGAGTGAGACAGTCTAGCTTGGATTGAGGGTCGACATAAGTTGGTCGGAGCTGATGGTCGAGACTAGTTGGACCGAGCCAAGGATTGAGACGGGTTAGATTGGGCCAACGACAAAAGTTATACAAAATTCAATTTAAATTTCCTTAATAAAAAATGGATTTTAGATTTAAAACTTGATCCAAATATTTGGATCTAGATTTAAAAAATTCCAAACTTGTTATGCAAAAATAAATTTGGATCCAAAATATGATGCAGTTACTTGGATCTAGGTCGATTCTCAAAGAACACATTCAATTGTATTCAATCTTCATTATTGGTCTTGTACAAGATAATTTAGGGGTTTTAGGGAATTAAAAAAGAAAAATGCAAATTGAAATAAGGAAATCAAAATGGAAAACTGAATTACAAGAACATTAAAGTGTTGAAAACTAAATTACATGAATATTAAAGTGTTGAAAATTAAATTGCGGAAATATTAAATTGAAAAACCTAAAGTGCAAGCATATGTGAAATCAAGAATATGTAGAAACAAAATTGATGAAAATAGAAACAAATCAACTTCAAATTCAACAACATAAAAAAGTCAAAATCTTCTAATCTAGATTTGATCTTGATCTTATGAATTGATCTCAATATATGGTTCCCCATCATTGAAGCGTAAAAATGCAACAACAATGAGAAAAATGTAGAAAAGGAGACGAAAAGAAATGAACTAAAATAAGAAGAGAGAAAAGAGAAAATAGTGAAAAGGAGAAAATTGAAACTTTGAAAACTCTGCAATGAATTTTGTGTATAGTTTTCAGCCTTTGAATTATGAAGCTAATGTGGGCCTAATATAGGTTTCAATAAAGTCCTTGAACCCAATTATAATAAATAAGAAAGGGCTTCTCTCTGCACCTCCAACCCTTTCTCCTATACCCCCAATAATTTTTATAATTCCATCTTTGCCCATGGTATAAAAGGTAAAAAGTAACTGAAGAAAGAGAAGCTGCTAGGGACCAAATGGAACCATTTTTGCTGCTAGCATGAACAACATAAGTTTCGACACCCACAACATTAACATAGTAGAAGCCTATTACTATCATGTCAATGGGGTATACAAAATGGGATTTCCCAAATTCCCACCCTTTACATTTAACTTCACTGTAGAACTTTTGCCTTCAACTCCAGGTATACGCATCAATATCTAAAGTTGATGAAATTAATGATCAACTTTCAACTTCAAACATTTATATCTTTGAGGTTTGGCTCTAAATGCCACACTTTCTTGTAATTTTCAGAAACGTTCAAGTTAAATGTAGAACAAGGGAGGACTTATCATCTTCGAGTGATCAACGTGGCACTGAATCTGATTCTCTTCTTCTTCGTTTCCTAACACAACCTCACTGTTGTTGGTTCTGATGTTGTGTACATGAATCCATTGGCAAGGGATTACATTTGCATATTACCAAGACAAGCAATGGATGTGTTGTTGCATGCCAACCAAGAACCTAGTCGTACACAAAAAAAAAGAAAAAAAATATGAAACGGATATCGACATCCGTTTCAGATTTTACTGAAGCGGATGTCGACATCCGCAACGTTGAAAAAACATCTTGGTTTTAGAGTGGGGTTTGGGTATACAAGTTGGGAGAGAGAAAATGGAGGCGGAATTCGGTGAGGGCGAGTGTATCATTTTTCCATGCACTCTCAACAACAGGGAAAATGGTGAAGGCCAATGCCAATGTAAATGGCAACAATGGCAGTGACAGGTTTATGGAAGAAGGGTGTTTCATGTTATGGTGTGGGAAGGGAGCAAGAATGATTATGGTGGTGTTGTTAATTTCAGATGGAGTGAGAAGGAAAACGTGGCATGATTGGAGAAAGTGAGGGTTGAGGGTTTAGATTATGAGTGTTTGAAAGAGATGAAGTTGTTGAAGGCGTGTTTGTGTGACATCTGTAACACAAAAAAAGGAAAAGAAATATGAAACAGGTGTCGACATTTGTTTCACAATTTTCTGACGCGGATGTCGACATTCGCAATATAAAAAACAAATGAAAAATTAACGAAACAGATGTCAACATCCGTTTCACATTTTCTTGAAACGGATCTCGACATCTGCAATACAAAAAAAAAATTACGAAACGGATGTCGACATCCGTTTCACATCTTTCTGAAATGGATGTCGACATCCGTAATGGTCACAAAATAAAATATCAACTATATCACTCGCAACAGACAACATTCCAACAATCCAGTAATAACATGATTAAAATGGAAAGAATATTAACCTGCAAGAGAACAACTTTGAAGAGAATAGCTTTCAGAGGTAATCAAAGCAGTGCTGGTCAGAAACAACATCAATATGGAATGAGTTTGGAGCAGCTTCAAGCAGGACCACTACTAGGACCTTGAAATGAAAGAGAGGGACAACAAGGACCACCACAGGACCACAGTTCAGAGAGCAGAATAATTAAAAAGAAATAGAGAGAAGAAGAGAATGGAAACAAGAAGCAAGAAAATGGAACAGAAATATTTAAGGGTGCAACTGTAGTGATAAAAGCAACAATACGCCGCCGTAAATTTCGTTTCAATTCTTTCAACCACCTAGGCAGGTAAAAATTTATTAGGGTCAAAACGGTAATTATTGGGGGTACAGAAGAATGTTTAAGGGTACAGCGAGAAGCCGCCTAAATAAGATAATGCAAAAGAGAGTAAATTCATAGGGTTCTGTTTATAATTTTCAACATATCTGTCTCAACTTTAAAAAATCATAGAAAATAGCAAAGAATTTTAAATCCAAACAATAATTTATTCAAATTGAAGTCCTTCAAGTGTAGAATCCAATATAATCTGTAAAAAAAATTTATACCCAAAATAGTGAGTGAAGGTGAGCCACGTGAAAATGCAAAATTTAAAATAAATATGTCAAGGAACCCATTTATTACTAAAATATGGAAATGAACTAAAACTTGCATGTAAAGCATTATTTAGAAAGTCAAATCATTATACAATAAACATATAAGTGTACCAAATATGTGCTTTCAGACTTTATGCATTTGGAAAGGTAAAATGTAAACTAAAAACAAAAATAGCTTTTTTTCTAATATTTTTATTTACTATTTACTTTATTCAGATTTACTACTTATTTGGTAAGAGGGATCCCTAGACATATTTATACATCATATTTTGGAGTTTTAGATGAAGAAACTTTCTCTTTCAAAAGAAAATCCTAAGAGACTTAAGGAGTTAAGATGCTTAAGTTTACTTCCAGGAAAAAGAGGTGAATCACTTGGATTAGTTAATAACCAATTCTTTCCTTAGCCAAGGTTTACTTCACGCCTCTTGCACCAAACTTCTCAATGGGAACTTTAGTTGAAAAGAAAGTTAGACACACACTAAACTATAAGCAAGTAAAAGCAATTAAGGAAATCAAGTGAACTAGACTCTATAGCCTAATGGTAAGGTTAGAAGCCACTTGGAACCTTTGAAACTCTCACAAACTAAAAGTGATTAACTAATAAATGTAAGGTTCTAATTAAGAGATGAGATTGAACACCAAATTCTCCCTGAAGACAACTAATTCGGCTAAGATTACAAGAAGCAAAAAAAAGAAAGTACAACTCAAAGAACAGAGATATGCAAATACAAAAAAGAAAAAACTCTTCCTCGTGTTTCAATCCTCCTCTACACCAAGGCTTGGAACTACACTTAAGGTTTCCACCCCTTAAGATGCAACATCAAGGGTCTGGTTCACCTTAAAAGAGAGCCTAAACCAAAAAAACGAGGAGGCCAAAGGTAGAAAAGCAAGAACAAGCTTGAAGGTTATGAAAGCTAAACTTTAAAAGGACTTTGATATGACAAAACCTAGAATAACCATAAAAGACAAGAAAGAAATTAAAAGCTAACAACAAAGGTTAAGCTCACGAAAGAAACACCTAAGGAAAGCAGTAAAATTAATGAATAAACAAAAAATCAACTAGAATAAGATGTATGCTTCTTGTATCAAAGCTATGAGCTAATGGTGCACTAGGTCACATTTTTAGCATCAAAACCCAAGACTAACTCAAAGGGGCCAAAATAGTTTCATAATGGTTAAGCACACTAGACTCAAAGGGTTTTCATTGGACTACAAGTATGTCATTTTTTGACCTCTTAATTTTGAAAATCATAGACGATTATTGTCATCAATATTTTTGTGCGTAAGAGAGGTTGATTTGGACCATTCTGAGATAGCTACAACAAGACAAGGTTAGGAAAACACAAAGGCAATCAAAATGACCTAAGTTTTGATTACCAAATGATGGATAGGTTCCTCCACACTATATGAATCAAGCAAAGTGGAGATTCCTTAATTGGTTGTAGTTTGCGGAAGCTTGATGGTGGTGGAAATATGGCGCATATGGTGGTTTTTATGTGATGAGATGATGAGACTCTTCCTCCAAGCTACATGACTCAAGCTAGGGGGAAAGGATATGGTGGTGTGGTGTTTTAGTGCTCGAAAGAGACATTGGGCCAATTCTTAAGGAATGGTGGCTAGAGAAAACCTAAAATAGGTGCTCTAGCCTTGGTTACCTAGTTGAGTAGTATGACACAAAATTGACAGCATAACTTTATTCAAATGCAAAGGTATTTTATACATGGGAGAGACGCCTCTATTTATAAGCTTTGGTACCCCTAAAGGTGTCTCACAAAATGGATAAGCAAAATCCTAATTCTACAAAGTTGAGACAAGGAAAAAATCATCTCCATTAGGAGGACGACTCATGGTCACTACTTCTCTCCACCAAGAGCATGACACATGGTCACTAATCATCTCCATTAGGAGTAGGCTACATGGAAAAAGCATGTATCTCACAAAAAATAACAACTTGGAGACCACTCTAGGTAAGGGACCACAAGCTTCTAGAAGGTTTGTGTTCCAAGTTAAGGTTTTTACCCTAGATCCAAGTGTCTCCTTAAGGCCCATCTTCTTTAGGCGCAAAATCCTACACTACAACCTTAGGCCCAAATACAAGGCCATATAGAAAACCTAGAATACTTGGCCATTATACAAGGCCTAAAAGAAAACCATATACAACTAAGCACATAACACAAGGCCCAAAAGAAACAAAAACTCACTAATGGCCCATAATGATAAGAGTTTGGGTCCACCTTCCACATATGACTCCAACTCTTATTGAATGTGCTCGGCCAATACTAGGGGTTATGCCAGATCACATATTTAAGTCTTCAAACCATATTGATCGATTAATCAACCTCATTATATTTATTAGACGTTCTCACTTAGTCATCTACTGTTGCTTCCCTTCTAACCAAAGACTCTCTTATCTAGTAGAGTGATTGTTTTGTTATCATCAAAACCTTATTAGTCAATGATGCTCGTCTACTTTAACATGTCCATGGTTAACTTTGAATAAGCTCATGTTAGACACCACTGCCATCACATGAAAATTTAATTAAAATAAAATGAAAAATAGAAATAAAAGAAAAATATGGGTAGACCATACTAAACCCATGATAAAAATTATACTACATGAAACATGGGTAAATTATACTATAATAAAAGCTAAATGAATACATTAATGTAAAACATTAAACAACTTAATGCTCCCAATGATTTTCTTAACAAAAAGCATGAGAAACTTTGAACTTCATATGCTTAGAAAAATCTAAATAACTCTTTAGTTCTTTAGAGAAGTCCTTGGTTTGGATGATTGAACATTAACTTTCTTTGGTGGTCTTCCCCATGATTTTTTATTAGTTTGATTTGGCTCATCATTCTCTTTAGTATTAGAATCTTCCCCTTCATCAAGTATATTACCCCATTTAGGAACTAATTTCAATTCCTCCACAAATTAAACCTCCTTAAACGTCAAAGAATTAGGAACTACCTCAGAATTACTCTAAGGCGAATTTAGTTGTTGTAAACGTTGCAAACTATTAATAATTAGAGTGACATCCTCTAGAAAAGGCAAACTAGCAAAAGAACCAGATATCTATCTTTAACTATATTAGATTTATAAACTCATATAGAGGATGGGATCTATGTCATAAAGAGTGAAGGAGGTTCTATAGCTAGTTAAGGAAGTCAATGACCCTTTTTCTCTTAAGTTATTAATAGCTAACCTTGTCAAAAGGAAGTTAGGTGACCTGGTAAATTGGTTCTGACATATCATATCACTTTATTGTTTTGAGGGTTCTACGGTAGGTGCACAACTTTTAACATTTGAGCAATTGCATAAATTCATATATTGAGTCTAGTGTTGTTATTGGTTACGTGTCTATGAATGGTGTGATGACATGTTTATATATTGCTGGTTGTGGTAGGTTGAGATTAAGGTAAAAATTGTTTATGTATGTTCATGTTAGCATTAATTTACATTTTTTGGTTGTGGTTATGATCATCGTTTTGGTGTGGGTAGAGGATGTTTCAAGAGCTAGAAGTGGTAGCCAAAATGAGTGGTAGCCAGAAAGAATGGATGCACTTTGGGGTAATGTTTGTTTCATTGTTTGATGGATGTACATAATATAGAATATTTAGTATAAATCATAGTCAAATGACATTTAGTATAAAAATGAAAGATATTTATAAAAAATTTTGAAGGAATTTAGTTGTGAAAGACTATGACTATTACTATGATTTTTCATTTGTGTATGTATGAATCTTTTTCATTTGTGTATGTATGAATCTTGTCTCTATGACCATGTTTGTTCTATACTCAATCATAAGATGACCTATGATAATAGTAGCACTTATTTTCTTGGGATGTTACATAATTTATTTTGTTTTCGGATACTAAATTAAGAATTTAACTCTAAAAAATCAAATGATTAAAATTAATATATAAGAATAAATTTAATGAGTGTTCTAGAAAGTAAAATAATCATCTATTAAAATTCACCCCTGCATGATGAATGCATAGATACTATTTCAAGATCACATACTTTATGTTTAATAGATATATATAGGGATGGCAACAGGGCGGGGCGGGGACGGATTTCGCTATCCCATACCCATCCCCATAAAAAAAATTCATCCCCATCCCCATCCCCCAACAGGTATTAAACTTTTATCTCATCCTCATCTCCACCGGGTAACGGGTATAATCTTGTACCGATACCTGTACCCATTTTCTTACTACTTTAATATTAATTTTAATCAATTTTTATAAAATAATAAAAATTACGGTAAAGGAAACATAATATTATCAAATATTCAATATTAGGAGGATGATTGTTTCTTCGATATCAAATACTTTGAAATAAATTATAATTGTTTACATTTTAGATTAGAATACTAAATAAAATTTCATGAGAACCAAAAAATTTATTAAATTTGCAAACATTAATGAAACCTAGTTGATAAAATTTAAAAATATTTTAAAAAAAATATAAAAGGAAAAAAAATTCAAATTAAAATATATTTTAAATGTTTGTTTACTTCAATTTTTTAAATTATAATTAATCTCTTTTTTATACACTAATAAAAGTTATAATACGTCACTTGATCAAAATGACGCAAAGAACAAATAATAAACATAATAATAAAATTTTAACATAGATCTTGTATCTTTTGAACTCCAATATTTATTGGATGGTGATAAAAAAATATTCATGACAATTACATTAAATTTTTATATTGTAGTAAATAAAAATTATTTATACAATCTTAGTGAAAAAATTAAAGTATGATTGTAATGAGTTAGAAAATAAAAATTAATTAGATAAAATATATCAAAATACTATTCTACATGATGAAAATAAATAAAAAAATAAAAATATTAAAATATTAACAAATGTGTATTTTATAAACAATTTGGAGACTATTGAAAGGAATCGCACAAAAGAAAATAAATGTATAATTAAGGGTATGATAAAATAAAAAATAACAAAAATTGTTTTAGCGAAACAAAAAAGTTCTTCAGATGAAACAAAAATTAATAATAATAAGTAAATTTTTTTATATTAGTTAGTAAATAAAAGGTTTATGCTATTAAACACTTAAATTGAGAGTATTAAACATTCTCATGTGAACAAAAAATATAAAATAAATAAAAATATTAAAAATAATAGATTCAAATGTTAGAAATAATTTTCTTTTAATTGACATACATCATTTTAACATAATTACATAAGGGTTATGATAAGATAAAAAATATATATTGGAGATGCAAATGAGTTTCATAACAAACCAAATAATTAAAAGAAATAAAAAATAGAAAGCGTATATATATATATATATATATATACATATATATATATATATATATATATATATATATATACATGGTTACTTAAAAGTAATTGTGAATATTTTAATAATTTAAACGAGATGGAGATACGGCGGGGACGGGTATTGGCAGGGATATGTACATTCCCATCCCCATCCGCATCCCCATACCCAATTAAAAAAATTAGGGATTCCCCGTACTCATGCATAATCAATGCGGGGATTTTTCGTCAAAACGAGGACGAGTTCAAGCAATAACCACGAGGGCGAATTTATTTGCTATATCTCTCTCTCTCTCTCTATATATATATATATATATATATATATATATATATATATTTCGTGTCATCGATAAGCATTCAAATCCTTCTTAGTATTTTCTTATTTTAGTATTTTATGAGAGCAACAAAAATACAAAGAGGGCCACCAAATTTTGCCAGCCTCGTTGGCTTCCATATCTGTTTTAATTACCCATCTCATGACACCTTATCATACATAATTTAAAGAAATATAGGGTTCTGAAAGTTCTTATTATTGCTTTTGAAAGTTCTTGTTATTTTTAAAATTTTATTTTATATATTAATAAATATAGGGTTTAATCAGCCACATAGCTTTCTAGTTTTATCTTTCAAAATTTTAAATTTAATTTCCCGAAATCAATCTTGCATATTTTATATTTAAAATATTTTTCAAATTTATTTTATATTTTAATTAAATTATTAATTAAAATTTTTGTTCATTTTTAGATTTAACTAAATTAAAAATAGTTATGTATCTTTCCATTAGTGGACCTGTGCTCATAATGAACTGTGCAGGAAACCTAAAGAGTTTCAGGATTGACTTTTTCTCTTATAATTTAATGTTGAATCCCAAAAGATAGGGCAATAAGAATAAATTATTTGAACATAACTTAAGATAGATAATGAAAGTTAAAATGAATAATGGAGTGCAAATATAAAAGAGATTTGTTGTATATGTATTGTCACTCTAAATAATGTGCTCTTGAAATGTGAAGTGTAAAATGGAGTACAGCGAGGCAAGGGTGTCATTTTGTGGATTATAATAAACTAGATATGATATTTTCTGGAACTCTTTCATACAAATTATAATTTGTTTCGAAAATATGAATTTATAGTATCATTTTAATACTGCTAGAAAAAATAAGATCAAGTTTAAAAGTATTATAAGTTAAGCATATGATTAGGCTAAAAATGGCAACAAAATATAAGTCTAAATTTAAGCATTAGTTTATATGGGAAGATAAGGGCAGAAATAAATAAAAATAAGGAAAACATAAAAAGGTTATTAAAGCACAGTATTTGCAAAGAGAAGGAAATTCAAAGAAATTGGACTGCCTACATAAAATGAAAATGATGTCGAATTATTCCAAATATGTTACTTTTATAAGTAGTGGTCGACAGCAACATTCAATGCAACAAAATTTTTTTTTTTTTTTTTAGTTAAATATGTTCTTTTACTTTCAAATTATTATAAAGTATTTACTTCCTGTATTTTGATAATTAATACAAAATCTTTCTTAAGTAATATGTTGAGGTTTTATTTTTTTTAGTTTAGGTTTGATTAGAGGTTATATTTTTTAGTTGAGGTTTGATTAGTAACTTACTTTATTTATTTAAACTTTTGATTTATTTTTGTTTTTATATGTATTTTTATTCAATGGAGTTTTTATTTTTGTAAAAAAGGAAAGCTCAATGTAATTTTTTTATAAATAAATATTAACATAATTTTTAAGTATCTCGGATCAAAATTTAAGTACGTGTACGTAAATTCTGAATCATTCTATATTTTTATTTTAGATTGTTTTCGATTTTGAACTGCAACACTTATTAGTATAAGACTAATTTCTTTTTAATTTATTTTAAAATTTAAACACAAATTTTTATAATAATTTCAAGATGAAAATCTTACATAACCCATTTATTTTCTTACATTTTCTCTTGTGTTTATTGTAATTGAGTTTAAATTTTGATTTCTTGGCTACTGTACATTCAAGATGGTCATTCCACGCGGCTTGGTCAAACACTTGTCGCCACCATGACAGTTATGTCCGCAGCTGCATATTGTATATATTATTATTGTATTATTATATTATGATATAAGAAAATATCAATATAATTTCAATAACACAAAAAATTATTTACAAAAAATACAAATTTAAATATTTTAAATTTTTTGAATAAATAAATATTTATATTAATGTTAAATCAGAGACTAATAAACTGAAGCTAAGTTAATTCTCTTAAAAAAAACATCAAAGATGTAATTTTTTAAACAAATTTAATAAATAAATATCTATAATATTCTTGATTGTTAAAGAAAAATTAGGATAGTATTGAGTTAACCGACGTTAATTTAAATACTTATTAAAAATAAATAAGGTTAATTCTGTTCATATTTATTTAAGTTAGTGACAATTGATCCGATGCTAAGTTATATAATAGATCTTTATACGATTGTGTAACAAATATAAACTGTAAATTATTTTTAATATAAAAGTTTATATTTAAATACAACAAAACTCTTACCTCATAATTTTTCTTTCAATTTCTGCATAAACTTTATCACACTATAAGAAAATTTGTCATTAATAATTAATTTTAGTGACAAAATTGTTAGTTATTATACTGACCAATTTAGATATTAATGTACAAAATAAATGATTATTGGTTACTAAATCAGTCACTGTTATAAATAAAAAGTTATAATTGGTCTCTGATTTGATCTCTCTAACACCCTAGACAGATATTACTTGATAAAGCAAAATATATAATTTGAATAAAATTTAATATCTGGTACTATTCCCAAGCATCGAAAAATTAAAACCTTTAACAGCGGTAAAATTAAAAATACTTCATAATTTATTTTATTACAATCCAAAATCCAAAGCACAAGTAAAAGGAAATTACATAATAGCTAAAAACATGTTCTAAAACAAAGTCCCAATAGTTATTCTCTGCTCCGTCTCTACACATCGCCATCCTCACCTAAAATCACATATGCTCCCATGTGACAGGTCACATGATCATCACCAAACACAAACAGAAAGGGTGAGCTTAAAAAGAAATTAACATGTATAAATAATAATAATATAGGTCCTCACCCAAAATAACTTAATCGGTTTCTTATTTTTAAAGACCTTTATACCATGAGGTACATAGGCAACTCTAGCCTCATAACCTATATGAGATTAGCTCATACTCGACCATGGTCTTAGGGATGTCATATGCTACCACAAACCTGCTCGCTTGTGGTCCAACTCTACAAACATTTTTGCTCGTAGTCCAACTCTATGAACCTCTCTGCTCATAGTCCAACATCTACGAACTGCTCGTAGTCCAATACGTGTGAATATATCCAGTTACAAACCTCCCCGCTCATAACACCCTCAAGTGTGAGCACGGAACATACAAATATCCTCGCTCGCATGGAACACCGCCTAGCGCTACACTAGTAGTGTGACAACTTCTGGTTTTTGCACCCCCAAAGCAAATTTTGACACACTAATCATACAGGCACTCATCCAAAATAGAAAATTCACATTTATATAATTTTTACAGTACTCAAATTATACTATCACACTTCATATGCATCAATCCC
>Ga0214544_1007678_pt1 | contig 18682 bp, 9 predicted proteins | sample CNSS3metaG_FD_160074 | JGI IMG/M metagenome (GOLD analysis project Ga0214544, IMG submission 160074) | Root nodule microbial communities from cowpea collected in UCLA plant growth center, Los Angeles, California, USA - CNSS3 | ecosystem: Host-associated > Plants > Roots > Nodule | place: USA... | reverse complement strand
TATATATATATGTATATATATATAGAATATGAAGAATGACAGGTTTCATCTGACTCATCGATAGAAAATATCACTTAAGTTATTACGATCAATTTTTCGTTTAATACCTTCACTTAGTATTAGAAGTATTAAAAGTGAATTTTAAGCCTAACTCAAATTTATAAAACCCGTTTGTAAATTGAGAATTGTACTCACTTATATATTGTGAATTGGCTTTATCTCTAGTTGATGTGAGACTTCCAACACACTCCCTCACGCCGGCCGATGAATATTCATCTCGTGCGTGGGACTAAAAATTAATGGGTAGTCGGTTAGCAACCCGATAGCGGATGGAACAGAATGTCCAAGAAATGTCGGTAGGATAAACTCTAACTTGACTCTGATACCATGTTATGGAAGTGGAGTTTAAGCTCAACTCAACCCCACAAAACCGGTTTGAAAGATGAGGATTACACCCACTTAAATATTGTGATCGATGTGAGACTTCCAACACTTAGCAAAAGTATAAGTGTTTAAACGAAATAAGTATATTTTGAATCAATCTAATGAGTAATTAGCTTCACATTTTCACACAATCTAGTTGTCTTTACTCAATTTTGATAGAAATGAGGATGAGACAAAAAAATCATATATATTAAAATGAAAATGAGAACAAGAACAACTTTTTAATTTAAGAATTTATAAGTATGAAAAATACTTATTATTGTTATTTTATTGGACCTCTTAATTGTACTCAATCATGTGTTTTGTGGGAAGTTTTAGATTGTTTTTAGGTTTCTTTTAGGTTATATATATTTTTGTGTTTTCTTGGAGATTATTGTATAGGAAAGTGAAGGATTGGAGAAGAAGTGAGGTTATTCTGTCAGGACCTAGTCGCCCAGCAAGATGGATCAGTCACCCAGTGAGTGTGCTCTGTCACCCAGCGAGTGATCATCGGTCGCCCAACGAGTAAGTCATCTCGCCCAGCGAGAGGAAAGTTTTCTGAAGTGGTTATAGTTTTGAAAGTTGCACGAAACTGTTGTGATGAAGTGTGGGAACGCGACAAGACCAGGAAAGATACGAAAAAGTGCCATTCTAGGGCAAGGAGACTTCACATTAATTCATCCATTCCATCAAATTCATCCATCCTTTGTTCTCTAGATGCTTAGGAGTGACTAAACTCCTCCTTCATTGGGGTTGGATGTAATGAACCTATACTCTTTGTAATTTTCCTATGCAATGTAATCTTTTTCGTGTTCATATGTTCTATCTCAATTATAAATGTGCTTGATGGAAATCTTTGCTATTTGCTTGTATCTAATTATTGGAAAATGAATTGGAACTTAACCTTAGATAGAACAACCATGAGATTGGATTCTAGGAATAGACGTAATTTCTAGGTCATTCTATACACTAAATCTTAATGCAAGTCATGTGTTAAAATAGTTAAGGAATTAATATTCTAACTATTTGACTTAGAACTTACTTCAAAGGAATTAGGGGCTAGTAAGCTTATGATGAGGATGTTTAAGCAAGATAGAGAAATTGTGTAGGAAATATTACGTTAGTATGGTTCATGACATCCAACCTTGGTGAAGTCTTTCCTAATTTCTTTTATCACTTTAGTGTTTATTAATTTTGCATGTTAATCTTAAACTAAACCAATCGTTTATGTTGGCATTATTGCTAAAATTAGTAAATAATCACACTTAGACAAACGAACACAAATCCCTTGGAAAAACTATACTTGGACTTCCTTTTTTACTATTTGTAACGAATTGGTACACTCCCCAAAGAGTTAACAAGAATAAAAATAAGATAATCAAATAAGATAACAAAGAATTGGTACACTGTGATATCTTTTAAGTAATTTTTAAATATTTATAAATTAAAAAAAAATGAAAAGTCATTTAAGAGATATCATCTCAAATTGTAAGAAAAAATTGTTAAAATTAAGTTGTTAAAAAATATTTTTTATCAGTAAATAATTTTTAGGACATATAATTGATGTATGAATACTAATATCAATATGTATTTGATGATTTGTAAATGTACCAATTTATAATTTTAACATCTCCATATTTATGATTGATATAAATGTTCTCTGTACAGGAAGAAGTAAATTCAAGTGCAAACTTTTAAAGTGGCCTTTAGAGCTTTTGTCTGTTATGTTATAATGTCCCTTTTATGAGTTTGTTTCTTTTGTAAGTTTTGGTGTACATGGATTAAATGGTTAAAGGTTTTTTTTATTGAACGTTACAAGTATAATACCACAATTTTTTAAACCACAAGAAAATAAATACAAAGAACATCTTATTTAAATATATAATAGGTTCATAAATTATTATTTTTAATTAGATCTTCAAATTTTTAAAATACATATAATTTAGACTTTGATTTCGGGTAAATTTTATAACTGGATCTCTAAAAGTTACCATAATTTCGTACTCCAAATATTAAAGTTATTAATTAATCACATTTTTTTTTAGAAATCAAGTTAAATATTGTAAAAAACAAAATTCAAAAGGCAATATAGCAAACCTTGTTTCAATTATTGAATACTTTTTCCCACTTCTCCTACATCTTATTACTTAACCCACATGACAATGTTCCTGATGTTATTATATCTAGAGATACTTGTGGTTTAAAAGATTACTTAAATAATTATTTAAGATATAAAGTAAAAATATGTTTGAAAGTATAATTCTAGATAAGACATATAATAAACATGAGCACACATAAACCTAATTCAAATAAGTTGTTTAATAAAGTATAAATTTTAAAATATAAAGAAATTCCATTTATAAGCATAAATAAAAAAATGTAATTTATAAAATTAAATTCTAAATTATTTTCCATTGATTAATATTTTTATTAATAACTTTAATTTTGTCTTTTATTTTTTAAGATATTTAAGTAAAATTATCAAAAAATAGTGGATATCCATAAATTAAACAGCATAATATCATATTTATTATATTAAAAAAGAAATAATTAAAATATATACTTATTATTTTTCTAATACCCGTGTTTAATTATTATTTTATATTTTACCTGTATACATTCAATTTATTTTTCATCGAGTGTACTATGTGAAACTAAAAATATTTTTCTACTTTATAAAATATTATTTTTTTTACTTTATAAAATAATATTTCTCTACTTCATGGGACACAATTGAGTAATAATAAGGGCATGTTAGTGTCGTACTACTACTTTAATTGGGAAATGCCCCCTGCTTTGGGGGCTTCAGTGCCTTTTACTTTGGAAAAGAACCTTTTCTTCTTTATTCTTTCTTTATAAGTCTAATTACTTTATATCACTGTTGCATCCGATTATAAAAGATATTCTGGGGATAAATATTTTTTTTCGAAGTAATTACTCAACTAAAATTTTTTATACTACCATAAATTTTTCTTGCAAATTGCTAAAAAATTTGTAAAAAAAACCTTTTTCTGTTATTTTTTTAAAAATTTTAATTGATAGATAATTTTTTTGTGAATAATTATTTTTTATAAAATTATAAAATTTGTAATTATTTTTTACAAAATTTGTTGCGAAAAATATTTTATACAAAATATTTTAAAAAAATAGTAACATTTTCTTGCAATTTTTTTACAACAAAATTTATATATATTTTTTACAAAAGAAAATTCAAAACAAAATTAAAAAAAAAATATGAATTTTCTTAACAATGTTAAAATTAAAAATAGTTACTAATCAAAATTTTGATATCATTTAGTATGTATTTTCAAAAACATTAGTTTTGATTCTTACATTTCTAACAATGTTAAAATTTATTTTGGTGATGATTCTGACATGTTATTTATTTGATTTTTAAAATGAAATAACACTTTTTTAAACATTATTAATAATATTTTTGAACAAAATTAACAAAAAATATGAATTTTCTTAACAATGTTAAAAAAGAAATAGTTACTAATCAAAATTTTGATATCATTTAGTATGTATTTTCAAAAACATTAGTTTTGATTCTTACATTTCTAACAATGTTAAAATTTATTTTAGTGATGATTCTGACATGTTATTTATTTGATTTTTACAATGAAATAACACTTTTTTAAACATCATTAATAATATTTTTTAAACATTTTAAATAACACCTGTTGTTTCTGACTTTTAAATTTCAATAAATAGATTTTATGAGTAAATTGTTAATAAATTTTTTTAAATATAACTAGTGAAAATACATGTTATTTTGTAGATTTTTTTTATTAAAAAAATTATTTCAGTTTAAAAATAAGTAATTTAAAAAAAATAAAAAAAATAAATTTATTAAAACGATTACTTACATAATTATTTTAATTTTAAAAAATAGTTATTTATTAAAAGATAAAATTGAAAATAAAAATATGAACATCAAGATGAGATATCTTTTATGTATAGGTATCAACATTAATTTTTTATATAGATGATATAAAAAAATCACATTAATTTAAATAATCAAAATAATTAAGGAAATAAGGCCTAATCATATAATATTTTCAGAAAAATAGAAAGGGTATCAACAAACGAATTATGAAAATTATATCAATTTGTAAGAAAATGCTTTTATCAATATTAGAAGATAAAGTTTAAAATTGGCGAACAATTATAATTTTATTTTAAATTAAAAATGATATATATATATATATATATAAGTTAGAATAATTTTATTTATAAAATTATTGTTTCTTTAAAATTAAATTTTTGACTTTTGTCTACCTCCACTTTATCTTTTCTCTAGAATGATTCAATAACGATCTTCCATTAACTTTTTTATGGAACTATCAGTTAATTATTAATTGAAGTTTATTGTAATGTAATTATTTATTAGGCTTTTACTTTTGGGAATAATTAGAGGATTTCGCATTATCAACATCATTATTGTTTTAGATCTAAGAGAGTACTTTTGAGTAAGACATTGTTCCGAAAGGAACCTTTATTTGAGTTAGATTATGAGAGTGGAGGAATCAACATGTACGTAGAATAGTTAGATACAAATTTAACTTGACTTTTTTTATCAGTAAATTTTTTTAATATATATATATATAGATATAAATACTTTAAAAGTGTCTCGATCTTTATACAGGTTCTGATTTTACATTAAATTTCATAAATAATGTCACATCCCATTTAAATAAAATAATCTACTAAATAAAAACATCGCATAATTATAGTAATAAACGAGCAATCAGATAGACAGTACATATAAGGATTTACCATTACAGTCATCTAGGAAGTACTTAAAAGATATTGAGGCATATCAAACAAATGCCTCTAACAAAACATAAATCTAAAAGTTAACTGTTTTGCAAAAGAAGCTGTTCATATAACAGGGGATTACAAAGGCATTAGAGCCTTAAAACTGCTCCTAAGAGCCACACACAACAGGCCATCTAAACTGCATCGCTGTCGCCGTCAAGTCTACCTTCAGCGTTCCTCCCATATGCTTCCACAAAAAGGTGATCATCGCAAAAGAGAAAACAACACAAGAACATACACAAAATGAAAGGGTAAGCTAGTGTAAAACAGTTTTAATCATAATATGACAGGCAAGTACTTGTGACATCTCCAAGCATACAACACAGCACGCACAAAATCATGTTATGGCAGACAAGTAAGACACTATGACTCAATTATCCGAATAAATATAATAAGATCGGATTCACTGGACGTTTGCGCTTATGGTGGCCTCTATTACTTTGCAGAGTCATTGCCAATGGGTTTCACCCTACCACACACAAGGTTAGCTTTCCAGCATCTAAGGCCATTATCCTGCCAACGACTAAGGCCTCCCGCTACTCTTACCACTTGGATTAGTTTGCTCTACATGAGACTCACTGATCCTTTAGAGTTTCGGGATGTGATCCTTACTTGGATCCTTATCTTAATTATATACACTACACACCACCATGAGATCTCCCTACGAGACTCATGGAATTACGCATATCTCACACCAAATTCATGTTCATACCATAACCACCACCTTTATCTCAAACATCCAATTATCGTGCAAGTTCTCAACCAACCAACCAAAACCCATGTGTTACTTATGCCAACATACCAGTTTCAGTCCATAGAAATCAAACAACCACGCATATTCACATACTTCAGGTTTTGAAAGGGGTAATTAAACCAATCACATAAACCACCAACCAAACAGGAAATAAAACATAACTAAATCACCCCTCTACAGCAGCCTCGCTCAAGCTAAGCGCCCTCGCTCAGGCGAGGGAGGTTGCCTCGCTTAAGCTGCAGGCTCTCGCTTAGGCGAGTCTGCAAACAGTGGCCCTGGGAGATTTTCACGAATTCTCGCTTAGGCGAGACCTTCTCGCCTGAGCGAGACAGAGCGTCGCTAAAAATGCGAATGGGCTGCCTAGGCGAGCGCTCGAGGCTGAACCTTAGACGAGCCTCTGATATTCTCGCTTAGGGGAGACGAGCTTGCTTGGGCGAGAATATCAGTTCTCCCTCACTGTTCCACACATGCAAGGCAGAAAAACAACACAGAGCAACATCCAGGATATAAGTCAACCATTTACACATGATTAATATACCATTCAAGCACCCAAAACACACAACAACTCTCAAACATACAAAAATAGCTTTAGAACTTAAAAACCTAGCTTCCCTTACCTTTTTAGGCGCAAGAGAAGGGAGCAACAACTTAGAGAACGCAACCCAGGCACAACAACTCCACGAACTAAGATAGTGAGCTGAAACAAAAACCCCAGGACCCAAAACGATTATAAGAATCCTAACGCAACTAAAGCACCCAACTAGAAAGGGGAAGAAAGGCTATAACAGATATGAGGAGTAACTTACTTGGAGACAGAACAACCTTATCTAGCTCGAAGATGGAACAATCTTTGTGCCCTAACAGAGCTCTAATTGGAGTCAAGAGTGTTTGAGGGAGGGAGACAGTTTCTGAAAATGGAGACAAGTGCAGAATAAGTGAGCTGAAAGGGATATTGGGGTCCCCTGGTGGGCTGGTCTTGGGCCTACGAAAAGGCCAGACCCAACTCTTATAAGCTAAAAGAAATGGGACTTACAGTTAAACTAAAACAACCTAATAATTGTGATGTTGTTTGTATTTTACTTAGATTTTAGACTTAGAGGAAATATGTGGATGGTAAAATTATTTGGATGGTAACTAATATTAGCAAATCGTGTAAATGTTGAATTGACAAAACTAAATTATTTATTTTGGAAGGTTTGTTAATTATATTTAGATACATGTATATTGTAAGGATTAAAAATAGCCGAATACAATTGTGGGGAGGTTTAAATATATTTATTGTTAAAATGTTGAGTTTATAAATATAAAAAATGGTTATTTAAGTTTAGTTTTAATTTTTTTCTTTCTTTGACTTTTCTATAAAATTATGACGAATTTATTCATCATTTTAAAAATTAAAGTCTAACTTAGATATTCTGAGGTAAAGAAGAATAATCATGTTCAATCAAAATTTTAATTAAATTAAGTTCATCTTCTATCAATTTTCTTGAGTTATTTTTTATGTTTTGTCATACATGGGTAGAGTGATACTTGCATGTGACTCGTTTGGACTAAAAATGAATTTGTGTTTCAAATTATTGATATGAATTTTCTATACGTATGAGTAGAGATGACAAATAAACTCGTCCTTGTGGGTATTGCCCGAATCCGTCTCCGTTTTGACGGGAAATTCCCACATTGACTGGGTATGGGTATGGGTATGGATATGAGTATGGGTATGGGGAATCCCCGACTTCTTCAATTGGGTATGGGGATGGTTATGGGAATGTACATATTCCCGCCATAATACTCGTCCCCGCCATATCTCCGTCATCATTTAAATTATTAAAATATTCACAATTAATTAAGTAACATTATATATATATATATATATATATATATATATATATATATTTCTATTTTTTTTTTTTTATATTTATTTTTTTTTTTATGAAACTCATTTGCATCTCCAATATATTTTTCATCTTATCATAACATTTATATAATTATGTTAAAATGATGTATGTCAATTAAAATTTTTTTATGTCTCATATTTGAATATTTCTATTATTTTTTAATATTTTTATTTATTGTATATTTTCCTTTCATATGAGTATGTTTAATACACTCAATTTAAATGTTTAACAGCATAAACATTTCATTTACTAAGTAATATAAAAAAAATTCTTTACTTATTTTTATTAATTTTTGTTTCATTTGAAGAACTCTTTTGTTTTGCTAAAACAATTATTTCTCAACTATTGAGTATATATGTTGATATTTGAAAAGTGATTTTAGATGTCTAAGGTATTTTTCATCTTATCAACCATTAATTATACATTCATTTTTCTTTGTGGGATTTCTTTCAATAGTTTCTTAGACATACATTTGTTAATTTTTTAATATTTTTATTTGTTGTTTATTTTCATCATGTAGAATACTATTTCAGTATATTTTATCTATTTATTTTTTATTTTCTAACTCATTATATCAATCATACTGTAATTTTTTACTATAAATAACTTTTATTTACTACAATATCAAAATTTAATGTAATTACCATGAATATTTTTTATCACCATCCAACATATATTGGAGTTCAAAAGATACAATATCCATGTTAAAAAAAATTTATTATGTTTATTAATTGTTATTTGCGTCATTTTGATTACGTAATGTATTATCATTTTTATTAGTGTATACAAAAAGAGATTCATTAGAATTTAAAAAATTGAAGTAAACAAACATTTAAAATATATTTTAATTTGAATATTTGTTTTTCTTTAAAGTTTTTAAAAATATTTTTAAATTTTATCAACTAGGTTTCATTAATGTTCGCAGTTTGCAAATTTAATAAATGTTTTAGTTCTCATGAAATTTTATTTGGTATTCCAATCTAAAATGTAAACAATTATAATTTATTTCAAAATATTTGATATCGAATAAACAACCATCCTCCTAATATTGAAAATTTGATAATATTATGTTTCCTTTACCGTAATTTTTTATTATTTTATAAAAATTAATTAAAATTTATATTGAAGTAGTAAAGAAACAGGTATGGGTATGGGTACGAGATTATACTCGTTACCCGGTGGGGATGGGGATGGAAAAAAAGTTTGATACCCGTTGGGTTTGGATATGGGGATGGGGATGAATCTTTTTTACGGGGATGGGTATGGGATAGTGAAACCCGTCCCCGCCCCGCCCCACCGGGTAACGGGTATAATCTCGTACTCATACCCATACTCGTTTTCTAACTACTTCAATATTAATTTTTATAAAAGAAAAAAATTACGGTAAAGGAAACATAATATTATCAAATATTCAGTATTAGGAGGATGATTGTTTCTTCCATATCAAATACTTTGAAATAAATTATAGTTATTTACATTTTAGATTAGAATACCAAATAAAATTTCATAAGAACCAAATGATTTATTAAATTTGCAAACTACAAACATTAATGAAACTTAGTTGATAAAATTAAAAAGTATTTAAAAAATATATATAAAAGGAAAAAAAAAATTCAAATTAAAATATATTTTAAATGTTTTTTTACTTCAATTTTTTAAATTCTAATGAATCTCTTTTTTATACACTAATAAAAGTTAGGTTAAATTATACATTTGGTTCCCATTTTCGTAACAAAATATCAATTTGGTCCTTTTATTTATTTTTTTATCTCAATTTGGTCCCTATGTTGGGAAGTTTGATGCAATCAAGTCCTTTCCGGGAGTGGTGTAATAACGGTGTCACTATTATACCAGATGTCATTTCATTTCCTTATTCTCAATTTGGTCCCAATATTTTAATTTTTGTCTCAATTTAGTCTCAATTTTTGTAAAAATTATACCATTTTGTCCTCTCTAAATTGAAACCAAATTTAATTTTTAAATGTACACAAATATTTCTATCAAAATTAATATATCAAGTAAATATTTTTAACAAGATTAAGTTTATTTTAATTTATATTTTACATTAAACTTTATTTAAAATTGTTTTAATAGAAAATAATGCTAATAACAAAAAAAAAAATTCATAAATTGTATTGATATTTTATTACATCATACTTTAATATTGTTTTTTATTTGAATTTATATTTTAAATAATTGCATATTTTTAAAATGTGTAAAATTCAATAATTTATATACAAATGTTTTAGTTGGTGTAAAAATAACAATTATATAAATTTTTAAAAAATTAACTAGTTTATGGAACAATAAAAAAAATAAATTAAAATTTTGAAAAATATTTTAAGTAAAATTGAATGTGAAACAAATTTAAATAAACTTAGTTTTGTTGAAAATATATAATAGAAATATCAATTTGAATAAAAACATCAAATTTAATAAAAATATTCGTATAATATTTATATAAAAGTTTTTTTTTTCAATTTGGAGGGGGACGAAATTGCACAATTTTTGCAAAAATTGGAACTAAATTGAGACAAAAATTAAAATATAGGGACAAAAATTAAGAATGAGAAAATGACACCTGACATAATAGTGACACGTGGCATTGTCACTGCCATGTGGCACGATGTCAGCTTGACACGTGGCAAAACTTTTAATTTTTTTAAAAATTAAAAAAAATTCAAAAGAAAAAAAAATAATTCAAAAAATCCAGAAATTGACACGTAACACCCCATCTAACGTTGTTACAACAACATTAACTAACGAAAAAGACTTGATTGCATCAAACTTTTCAAAATAGGGACCAAATTGAGATAAAAAAATAAAGGGACCAAATTGATATTTTGCTACGAAAATGGAGACCAAAGACATAATTTAACCTAAAAGTTATAATACATCACTGATCAAAATGACACAAAGAACAAATAATAAACATAATAATAAAATTTTAACTTAGATTTTGTATCTTTTGAACTCCAATATATGTTGGACAATGAAAAAAAATATTCATGGCAATTACATTAAATTTTTATATTATAGTAAATAAAAGTTATTTATATAATTAATGTGAAAAAATTACAATATGATTGATAATGAGTTAGAAAATAAAAAATAATTAGATAGAATATATCGAAATATTATTTTACATGATGAAAATAAACAATAAAAAAATGTTAAAAGCTTACAAATGTGTGTATAAGAAATAATTTGAGAGACTATTGAAAGAAATCGCACAAAGAAAATCAAATGTATAATCAAGGGTATAATAAGATGAAAAATACCTTAGAGAAATAAGAAAACTTTTCAAATATCAACATACATACTCAATGGTTGAAAAATAACGAAAATTATTTTAACGAAACAAAAGTGTTCTTCAACTTAAACAAAAATCAATAATAATAATAATAATAATAATAATAAGTAAAGATTTTTTTTATATTACATTAATTTGAGAGTATTAAACATATTCTCATGTTAAAGGAAAATATATAATAAATAAAAATATTAAAAAATGATAGAAATATTCAAATGTGAGGCATACCAATTTTTTAATTGACATACATCATTTTAACATAATTACATAAAGGTTATGATAAGATGAAAAATATAAAGGTCATGACAAATCAACTAATTAGAAGAAATATATATATATATATATATATATATATATATATATGATTACTTAATTAATTATGAATATTTGAATAATTTAAACAGGGACGAAAATATGGCGGGGATATATACATCCCCATACCCATCCCCATACCCAATTGAAAAAGTCGGGGATTCCCCATACTCATACCCATACCGAGTCAATGCGGGGATTCTCCGTCAAAGCGGGGACGGGTTCGGGCAATACCCATGGTAACAGGTTTATTTGCCATCTCTACGTATGAGAGATGGCAAATAAACCCGTCCCCGTGGGTATTGCCCGAACCCGTCTCTGTTTTGACAGGGAATCCCTGCATTGACTGGGTATGGGTATGGGTATGAGGAATCCCCGACTTTTTCAACTGAATATGTGGATGGTTATGAGAATATGCATATCCCCGCCATAATACCCGTCCCCGCCATATCTCTATCATCGTTTAAATTATTAAAATATTCACAATTAATTAAGTAATCATATATATATATATATATATATTTAATTTTTTATTTCTTCTAATTATTTGGTTTGTCATGAAACTCATTCGTATCTCCAAAATATTTTTCATCTTATCATAACATTTATGTAATTATGTTAAAATGATGTATGTCAATTAAAATTTTGTTATGTCTCATATTTTAATATTTCTATTATTCTTTAATTTTTTTTATTTATTCTATATTTTCCTTTCACATGAGTATGTTTAATACTCTTAATTTAAGTGTTTAATAGCATAAACCTTTCATTTACCAGGTAATATAAAAAAAAAAATCTTTACTTATTTTTATTAACTTTTGTTTCATTTAAATAACTTTTTTGTTTCGCTAAAACAATTATTTCTCAACCATTGAGTATATATGTTGATATTTGAAAAGTGTTCTTAAATGTCTAAGGTATTTTTCATCTTATCATAACCCTTAATTATACATTTGTTTCCTTTTGTGCGATCTCTTTCAATAGTTTCTCATTTTGTTTCTAAGGCACACATTTGTTAATTTTTTAATATTTTTATTTGTTGTTTATTTTCATCATGTAGAATACTATTTCAATATATTTTATCTAATTATTTTTTATTTTCTAGCTCATTATATCAATCATACTGTAATTTTTTCACTATAATTGTATAATTAACTTTTATTTACTACAATATAAAAATTTAATGTAATTGCCATGAATATTTTTTATCACCATCCAACATATATTAGAATTCAAAAAATACAATATCTATGTTAAAATTTTATTATTATGTTTATTATTTGTTATTTGCGTCATTGATTAAGTGATGTATTATCATTTTTATTAGTGTATAAAAAAAGAGATACATTATAATTTAAAAAAATTGAAGTAAACAAACATTTGAAATATATTTTAATTTGAATATTTGTTTTCCTTTAAATTTTTTTAAAAATATTTTTAAATTTTATCAACTAGGTTTCATTAATGTTTGCAATTTGCAAATTTAATAAATGTTTTGATTCTCATGAAATTTGTAAACAATTATAATTTATTTCAAAGTATTTGATATCGAAGAAACAACCATCCTACTAATATTGAATATTTGATAATATTATGTTTCCTTTACATTAATTTTTTATTATTTTATAAAAATTAATTAAAATTTATATTGAAGTAATAGGGAAACGGGTACGGGTACGAGATTATACCTGTTATCCGGTGGGGATGGGGATGAGATAAAAGTTTGATACCCGTTGGATTTTGGTATGAGGATGGGGATGAATTTTTTTTACGGAAATGGATATGTCATTTTGTGAAAGTAGAAGTTTTTGGAGTTTTGATAATATAAAAAAGTTTGATCCAGATAAATAAATTGACGTACTGTTAATGAAGTAAGATTGTTTAAATAGATCAAATGTTTAATAAAGATTAAATTTCAAGTAATGAAAAGTTTATTGCACTGGTAATATTCGTCTCTGATTTGGAGTTAATATTTAGTACAATATATCTGATGAGATTTTTTCCAAACACATCGATAAATATATATTTTATTAAATATCCTTTTAAATGTTTAAGATTTATATATGTTGGTATATAATTAATGAAAGAAATAAGAATTTTGGACTTCGAAATATTTTATAGTCATGTACGTATAACTTGTTTATGAGATTGAATTATGCATAATAATTAAATTTAACATTAAACAAAAGTAATTTTGGACATTGCATATAAAATCAAATTGCATCCCATTTTATATACTTTGGATAAGATTACAAATTATTTGAGATGAAATATGAGAAGTGAGAATTAAGTGGCTGATATTATTCATTACATTTTTTTAGGAATTAAGCATTTATGATGGAACATTTATATAGTGGAATCCGACGTATCTCAAAGCGTTTATAACAATTATACTTGTTCATCAATTAAGCAACACCATTTTAAAAAAAGAATATAGAAACATATTGTCCATTATTTTTTATCTATTTGTTATAGTTAAACTTTTCATAAAATAATATTTTATTTCAAGATTTGTCTCAAAAAACTAATTTTTTTTAAAGTAAAATAAACTAGACATACACCCAATGAAGCGTTTATTCACTAAATTGTCAACACTGAGAAAACAAATAAAATTATTTTAAAATCTATTAAAAATAAGTTACTATAATAATAACTTTAAAAATAAGTTACTATAAAATAACTTTAAATTCCTTTTAAGATTAACTATTTTTAAGTAATTTATAAAATTTCAGTGTTTTTAATTGAATCTTTACTAAAAAAATATTTTATCAAGTGTTTGAAATATTTTTATTGTTTGATTTAATTTTAGTACGTAATTATTACTCTTTATTTTTCATTTGTCAATCAACTCATTTTTTTTTTCAATCTTATCTAACTCGTCATCCATGAAAAAGAAAAAAACAAAAATGATAGTTTGGCACATGTTTTAAATATAGATTTATTTGACATCAATTTTTAATAATAAAATATTAAATTAAGACACAAGCTTTTAGTAATATTATATTTTAATAATATATAATTTAATGTCTTAATTTAATATTTCATTATCAAAAATTGATGTCAAATAAATATATTTTTAAAAGTTTGTTTCAAATTGTCATTTTACAATAAATAAATGAGTGAGAGGTGATTGTTGAGGAAAAAGTGAAGTGTTAACTAGAAAACACAAATGATAATAATTATATCATTTCATTGAGAAAAAAAAAAGTCAAACAACATAGAAAACATAATGACTATAGGATGGCGACATGATTCTAAAGATGCAACGCGACAATGACAGAAAATGTCGACACTTGTAAGAATGATTCTCATTTCTTGGTCTTCATCATGTCGTAGTTCTAAATGTGAATGTGGACCAAAGATTGCATAAGAAGTGAAAGAAACCGAAGAATATCACAAGAATGACGCTAACAATATCATAAAAATGAAGCCCACACAAACACCTTTGCTTCAATATGTTGACACATTACTCTTTAAGTTTATGGCATCAGAACAAAATGGGAGAGTTTTTCTCAAAAGAAGATACAAAATTTCAGAACCTTAAATGATGATCTTCAATTTCCTTTCTTTGCATCGTTGACCTGTTTCTTTTGTTCTTGGACCAGCATTTGCAAATTTCGTTGAAGCTGAAAATCAGAAAAGTAAAAACATAAGAGTAGATTTCTATTAACTTTTTATTATCATAACATTTTCAAATTTTAAAAAAAATTGAACCATTGAAAATGAAAAATGAAAATTTTCATCACGCACCTCTAATTGTTCTTGAATACCCCTCCCAATCTCAAGTTGCAGTTTTCGTGATTCCTCAATTTGCATACATCTGCCACAAACATTCAATTACGTTATTACAAACATTTGTACATAATAATAGAATAAACCTAATAATTGTTGCATGGTACTACGTTACATTTTCTGTTGAAGTTCAGTGACCATGTCTCTGCCATCACTTTCTTCGTGCCCTTCTGCATTTTGAAAGGCAACAGTGCGAGGTGATTTATCCATACAATTGTATATGCAATTTAATTCAAATCTTTTTTCATTAATTTAAGTGATATTTAAGACTAACAAGCATGACGAAAAAGATAAATACATGTTCCATTTTAAAACAAGGCATGCATTTCTGCTATACATGAACACATTGAACAAGAACTTATACCTCTGAAAGTGTTCTTCACGAACATAGTGGATCGATATTTCTGCACCCAAGTTATGCCAATTATGTTACACTACTAAGTAACATAAAATTCAAGAACAAAATGCTAATTTGATAACAAAAGATTCCAACCTGCAAGTGGCTTTTAACATGAAAAATTGTCAGGGACTTTGAATTCATCATCCTTAGCACTGCCTTGGGCGTTGCTTCTGCAAGTTCAAAATAAACAAAACAGACAACGAAAATTTGCATGAGAATTTGTAGTTTAAACTTTATACATAGTTTAATGCAATATCTTTAACATTGTTCTCTAATAATGTGATATTTTCATAATCAAACTGAAAGCTCTGAAAACTTATCCCACCAAACTGAAATTTAAGACATAAAGTGATCAAATTTTAACTTAACTTACTTTGAGCACCACCAAGGCTGTTAACAGCTGCTACGAACTGTTCGTGCAAATCTTTGGTCCATTTTATTCCTTTTTTTTTCCTCGTTGGAACCATGCTAGAAGCTGTGTTTCCAGAAGTGGCACAAACAACCTCAACCTGAGAGAAGCAAAATTCAATATCAAATTCATAGGTCTGATTCAAAAACAAAACACCAAACACAAACATCAATCACCAACCCCATCAACTGGGGCAGAAGCACCACCCTCCGATACGTTATTTTTCTCGTTTCTGAAATGCTCGTAAACACTATACGTTTCGTAGAACGTGTCTTCATGGGTGGATAAGAAGGAATCAACAACACTTCCGAACAGTTGAGCCGAGTTGTCCCCAGAAGACTGACACAGAAAATTTTGCGAATCGAAGTTCAAACATGAAACGGGAACATCAAACAGATGTTGGTCATGATGTTGGAAGTTGAAGGTGTTGTTTTCTGAGCCTCCAACGTTGGCCACACTGTTATGAACTCCGGTGAACTCCTGCGAAGAATGATACATAGCTGTAGTCTTAGTGATGAAAACTTCGGTTCTTTGGTGTTTATATATACGTGTGCTTAAAAGTGTTACCTTTCATTGGGTTAATCTTCAATTTATTTCTGAAGATAATGGTAAGCAAGTATAGTAGATTCCAAGTTTAACGAGCTACTTTATAAGTTTAACAAAAATAAAAAATTATAAGTTAGTATTGAGGAGATGAGACCAGATGAGCTCGGTTTCAAAAGCACTAGAAAAATATATAACCTAAATAATGGTAATGATATTTTGAGAAAAAAAAATTTAAGGAAAGTTTGACAAACTACATTTTTAAGGTAAGGAAGGTACTATTTTATTATTTTATTTTAATTAAAAAATAAAAATTAATCTATTTAATTTTATTTGTAGAAAGTTTGTAAAAAAAAGTTTTTCAACAAATCATTTTTTAATAAATAATACTGTTGGGCAAAGTTGTCAGTGAGGAGTTGAAATCATAATCTCTATCACCTTCTCTTCTAAATCTATTAAACGAACTAATAGGAAGATTAAATTCAAAATCTTTCTATTTTTTTTCATCTAATTACTACAAGTAAACATATGATGTTATCCATGTAAAAACATTTAGTTCGTCTGTATGGATAAACTCTATTATAGTTTTCTAACATCTAAATTTTAATTTTTGTATATATATTATAATTTTAATTTACGAAAGAAAACGTATATCATGTTTTCTTTTATTTTTTTTACTTGAAAAAGTATAGAAGAAGTTTCACTAAAAAAACAAATGAAGTAGAGAAAAGAGAGAAAAAAAAAAACAGGAGTGTTAATAGTACTACTTTCATTTGCAGTACAGCATCTCTGCCGTTGGAGTACAACTTACAAAAAAACGAAAACAAAAAAACTTATTTAACGAACGCACAATAATAAGAAAATTAGACTTTCACAACTGAAAAAAAAACTCTTTTTATAATTGATTTAATGATATAATAATATACATAGACACTCTAAAAATAGAAAATAAGATTAAAATATTAATATTGTAAACTGTTAATTAGTGAATGTGTACTTACTATAACAGAAAAGATAATTGAAAGCTAGTACAAAAGGATACAAATCGATATTAACTTAAAAATAGTGTTGACTTTTTTGTATTTAAAATTAAAAACTGTAGAAGCATATATGCTAATAGTGTAACAATGCCTTTCTCAAATGAATGCTAAAAGTAACTTTCACTAAAACACTGTCCTAAATTTAATATAATATTAATTGCAACTTACTTAATTTGCTCTATTTAAAAATTATTTTAGTTAGAGTCTCTTAGGCTGATGTTAATAAAATATAAAGTAATTATTAGATATAGCATCAGTTTAATTGTAGTTAAGTGACTATACTTTTAGGTGTGTTATAACGTCTCTTTAATCCACACTACTTTTCTATATACAATTAAAATGAATTCCTTGCAATACACATAACATCACTAATTAAAACACCCCTCCGTTATTCCGTTATTCCTCCTTGCACTCAAAATTACCTAAATAAAAATTAGGCATTTCCAAATTTAAATTAAACCTTAACATATTACTTAGGAAAATTATATTATGATTATTATTTTTTAAAATGATCCAATTTCGTCCTTTCCTATTTTAGACCAAATTAGTAAATAAGCTTAATTATAATTTATATAAACATGTTAAAATAATTGTTTTGAATTTATACATCAAATCACTACACCTAAATATTCAAATTATTTTATTTTTTACAAGTGTAAAAAATTTCATGTATAAAAAATTACAAAGGTTAAAATGAAAAAAATAAAATAATTTAAGTATTTAGGTGAAATGATTTGATGTATATATATTATAAAAAGTTATTATAACATGTATATATAGGTTGTAATTAAGCTTATTTACTAATTTGGTCTCAAATGGAAGATGACGAAATTGAATGATTTTAAAAAATTGAGGTACTAAATTGAACCAAAAATTTAAATTGGGGTACTAAATTGAAAACAACTATTACACTGCCACGTGTCATGCTTGTAAGCTGCCACGTGGCACGATGATAAACTGACACGTGGCAGTTTTTTAAA
>Ga0214544_1007676_pt1 | contig 18686 bp, 14 predicted proteins | sample CNSS3metaG_FD_160074 | JGI IMG/M metagenome (GOLD analysis project Ga0214544, IMG submission 160074) | Root nodule microbial communities from cowpea collected in UCLA plant growth center, Los Angeles, California, USA - CNSS3 | ecosystem: Host-associated > Plants > Roots > Nodule | place: USA... | reverse complement strand
GCCTTCGAGAAAATTGATGATGAAGGCACTACACTAGGTGGTAATGTAAATCAAACCCCAAGTGGGAGAATTGTTAGAATTATGGTGCTTGATTTAGTCCCACATTGCTTAGAATAATGAGATGTGGCTCTCTATTTTACTATATAAGAGACTCTATGTAAGGCTTTAAGAAACCACCAAAAATTCAAAACACTTCCTAGTGTAGTCGTGGACGTAGGCATACACATTGATGTGGATGGATAACTTATGTAAGGAGACATATAGATATATAATATACCAAAGCAACAAGTTTTGATTCTGTTATATGCACCCTACATGTACCATAAATACATTAATTAAGAAATTATACTTTTTTAATGAAAAATCGGTATATTATATTCAAATGTATCTAGTAACATAAAAAAAAAAATATGTATAGAAGAAAATATGAAACAATATCATAAATAATATTATCTGAAGGGACAATGGACAAACCTAAAAAAGCATCTAATATAAAGTATTTGTATTATATGAGCTATAATGCATGAGCATAATTAAACTCCACACGTGACACTCTTTTGTTTTTTTTCTCTTATTTCTTTGGTAACAGGCTGTCTTCAGTTTTTTGTCAACAATGTCTACTTCAAAAACTGTACACTAATCTTATTTTCATTTGGATTCAAGTGTAAAACAATCTTCATTTTCAAAAAGAGTTATTGAATTAAGAGTGACTAAAGTGTTTCTTTTTAATTCTGTTCTTCTTCGACTATGCTTTACAATATTATTTATAATTAAAAGTACGACACTATGATGAAAATGAGAAAACTCTCTTTAAGGTTACCAATCTGTTCACACATAATTGGATTAATTCCCATATTTGAGTGGACTTCAAGAAGAGACATATTCTCTCCTAATTTTAGTTACATTCTTTTAGTTTTTAAACTTTGATTTATGTCATTCTAGTTTTATTTTTTTTAACTTTAATAACTAATATTTATAGTATACTATTTATAATTTGTAATCATTCAAATTAAGTTTTTCCCTACAAAATTTCATAATATAAATGGGGTACAATGTGTTGAATTATATATATATATATATATATATATATATATATATATATATATATATATATATATATCAACAAATAAAATGTCTAAAATATTCAAGTAAAAATTGTAAAATGTAACAATTTTATTTTATTTTATTCTTTGATATATTTTTGCTTTAGATTTATAGGAAAAAATATATATGGCATTTTTATTAATTGTTGAATTAAATATGGAGATTTTAATGTAAAGACCAAATATAAATAACTAAATTAGAACTTAAATTAAGCATAGGTTAGAGTAAGTGGTGTAGACACTCAATTAAACACTTGTCTTATCTATTTAGTGGTGTGAGCCTATACCAAATATGTCCATTTTTCACAAAACTTGAGGCTAATCATTTGATACTTTATTTAGAAAGTGACAAATAAGAAAGAAGAGAATAGGAATAGAGTGAAAATATAGTTGTTTGGATTACTATAAAAAACGAAGGAATCAAAAGACGAAAAAAAAAATGATTCGAGAAAGTAAAAAATTGTACGTAATTTTTTAATACAATGACAAAATTACCTTTTATAGCATTTTATGATATATATATATATATATATGTATATGTATAAATTGATTATGCTTATGGGAAAACAAAAAGTGAAAGGATATGTAAATAGGAAGGACAAATTTGAGAAGACATCTTGTTGTCTAGTTAATTTTCTCACCATTTTTCTATTTAAGGGAAAAGGATAATTTGGGAAAATTATCTTTGTCTAGTTGGCTTTTTAAAAAAAAATTCTTTTTGTTTTAGTAGAAGACAAAGTGAGTGGAATCTACATATGCATCCTCTCCTTTCTCAACAAATTAATAGAAACAAAAAAATAAATTTTCTTCCTCTCCAAAGTGATAAAATGAGGAAAGTTAAACAATTATTTGGATATATATTGTTTGATGACTTTAACTTTTATTCATGGAAAACACAAACTATTACACTACCAATCAAATTAATCATAAATGAACGACATAATTTTCTGAAGATAAATTTTGTCAAAATAAACTTTTCATCATTATTAATTTTTAATTAACTAAAAATATAAAAAATTATTCATGATCATTTTTTAACATAGAGAAGAATTTAGGTATTAGAGAGTTTACACACATATATATTTCCCTTCTTAAACAAGAAAACATATTTACAATGCTCAAACTTTTTAGGGGGAAAAAATAAAGAAAGAATTTAGGTTTATCTTGTTTATGAAATATAGAATCCGTTTGTAAGATAATGATAGTGCATTGTGTTTGTAGTATATATGTTAAAGGAAATAGTGGATCACGGGCGCAATTCATGTGTATAATAATTGTGAAGGTTTGTGAATAATATGAGTTGGCACTGAACCATATAAAGGTTCGTTGAATTCATGATCACCCACTTCTCATTCAATTTCAACTTTCTTCCTCTTTTTTCACTTCCATAATTAATTGCTTCTTCTTTTTTACTCAAAATCACTTACTTATACGGATGCCAACTGTGAGTACAGATTTTATGTTGAGTATTTTGTATTGTTTTTTTTTGTTACATTAAAAATATATTGTTTTGATAATTTAAAATTAATTTTAATATATTTTAAAACTTTAAAATTAATAGTCACAGAAATATTTTAAAGACGCGACAAAAAAATATATTAGAAAATTCAAACTCGATATCAGTCTATCCATTTTAAAAAAATTACTTATTATCTATACTCGTGACAATTATCTGTCGCAAATCATTCCTACTTATTTCCTTTTGATTCTATCGCATTATTTTTGTATTTTGGTGTTTACTAAATTTGTGAGTAGCTTAATTTCTGATTATGTGTGAAATTTCACAGTTTCACAAACTTTGCGTTGGCAAGTTGTCGTTGCCCCACATCGATAAAGAAGTTGCCTGATACCGTGCAAATGTCCAAAAGCGAAAATCATTGGGTTAGGGTCCATTTGAAGAGTCCTATTGTTATGTCATTTGCTTCCTACACCCCATAATTACTACATCCATCTTAATGTTAACAATGTTAATAGCTAAAGGACTTGAATACTCTCCTTTGTTGCTATTATAGGTAAAAGAGATTAATGAGAAATGACTAATAATGACATTTCAATTAAGGTTCTTGACAAAAAGTGAGGAAGAATGTAAAAGAGAGTCCACTATAAAAAGCTAAAGTTGTTGGCTTCCAATTGATGAAAACAGCCAAGTCCCACCACCATTTCATTAATCAACAACTCATATTTCCTATTATTTTTGGGATATTAATGCTACATATAACCCAATTAATCAAATAATTGAGAGTGAGATCAAGTAGGCTAGACCAAAATCAAAATAAAGTGAATAATAAATTCTGTAAAATAAAGTGAATAGTGATATAATAGATTATAAAACTCATAATTAATCCTAGGATTGTTTTCAAATACTTTCATTTTATTGAAGAGATAAAATAATTGATTGTGTTAATAGTCTACCATTCTCACACATTTCTTCTTTGTTTTGCAACCAAAATAAGAATGACCCACTGGTTTTCTACATTTTCTTTCTCCTTTCATATTAAACAACCTTCCATTCTTTAATTGTTCAATTTTCTTCCCTTTCATACTAAACAACCCTTAAAAGAGGAATTATGTAGGTTTGGAGTGAATACATAAAATTGTAATAAATCACAATAGACGGGAAAATAAAACAAGCCATGCCTCCTAAAACAATTTATAGTTCTAGTTGCCTCAATAAACTTCTTCCTAAATATTTATGAATGAAAAATAATTAGTCTTTTTAAAATTAGTATACGTGTTTAAGTTATTTTCTGATGAATTACCAAGAATAGAATTAAAACTTGTAAACAAAAGTCTACAAAACCAGTCATCTAAATTGCTACGATCATTATTCTCTTGTTGTAGTGTTCTTAAAATGTTTGGAGTGTAAATGCAACTAGTAACCTTTTTGAACATGAACAACCTATTAATATTTTTCCATTTTTCTTTTCATTTAAGCCAAACCCACATTTACAACAATTACCATGACTCAAAAGTTTCATTCGATCCTTGTATACTTTACCTATCAACAAGTTTTTTTGGAGTAAAGTTTTACCACCTCACAATGGATGAAGGAAGCATCATCAGATGAGTTGCGGTGAGAAGTTAGTAAGAACTTAAAATGATAATAATTGTATATAGATAATAAATTAAATTATTACTTTCTTTAGTATATATATACTTTTTAATCTCCAATCGATGGGAAACAATAACAAAAAAAAATAAAAAATTAAAGTATACAACAACAACAATATAAAATGATAACAATAATCATGAAAGGAGAACACTAATAATTTTAACGTGGAAAAACTTATAAATGTGAGAAGAAAAAATGCACATCACAAAATCAAACTCTACAGAGATCGAAGCTATAAGGTTAGTCTAATGGTAAAAGTTGGAAGAGAGGGTAGGAGATGTTGTGAGTTTAACTTTCCCACTAAAATCTTAGAGATATAAAGTTGGTTTACACGGTTTGAAAGAAAGGATGGAAAAGCAATAACAGATTTTATAAGAGTTTTCAAAACATTGTTTTTGTTATATAAAAAACTTAAATAACTATTGAGTTTAAAAACATAAAGAAAGGTAATAGCATTTACCATCACCTTTTTACTTACTACTAGTTAATAATTTAATAACTAAATTGTCAATATCACGTTTAATAAAAAATTAATTTAAAATTATAACTTCAATATTTTATTGTTAATGCTTTCAATTATTTAAATTTAAAAAATTTATCAACCATCGAATTATAACAATCTTTGATAAGAAAAGGAAACACATTTTAGGAACCTGATATAATAAAGATAAGAGAAAGTAGAAGAGAGACTCCCTCCTCATGGATACACCTTCTAGTTCTTCCTCAGATCCTGTCCTCCTTAACTCTGCTATTTCCCTTCCTAGTAACATCTCAAAAACCTTATCTTCCAAGATCGAAAACCTTGTTGAATATTCGTATATTCCAGAAGATGCTCAAATCTCATACCCCACTTTTGAGCCCTTACAATATATTTCGCAAAAGAAGAACAACTATTCAGTCCATTACCAGATTAATCTCCACAAGACGTCCTACTGAAAAGGAGTATGTTCAATCCTCTAGGATGGAACAATGTGCTCTTGCTGCTTCTTCCCAAGAACAGTATGTCACTCTGGAGATTCCCCAAGAACTCATCAAACACTGGAGACATGAAGGATACACCCATCTTCATTACGGAGCCATTAGACTCATCCTATCTCTCCATGGCAGAAGGGGATTACCTGTCTCTGCTAGAGTCTCTCTGTTAGACACCAGCTACCTCCACTATGAACATGCCGTAATCGGAACTGTCCTGACAACTCTTCACGCAGGAAGTGTAGTACTTACACTTTGTCCAAATTTCAATGTAAGTCTGAAAGACCCTACTGTATCTCATAGATTAAAGGTCCAAGTACACATAACGGGAGCAAACCAAGTTCCCGAAGCTTTATGTGCTACTCTCCACCACCAGATCATATACAGGATACAGAACCATGCAGTCAATCTATCATTACCTAATCGAAATGATGGAGCCCTGTTTGTCATAGCTGATCCGAACGAAGAAAGTCCCTCTATCATTCAAGTGCCTAGAAATATTTCTAGAGCTCAACTTCAAGAGCTAGTCCCTCTCCAATGGGTTACTAGCTATGAAAAGTTACATGACAACAAGAAACCCATCCAGTCTGTGGAAGCCACCTTCAGGAGATCCGTAGATGGAACAGTCCGAACCATTTTTAGAAAACCTGAAGAAGACCAAATTGGCAGCTCTTCTCATATTTTCCAATCCATGATGATACAACCATGTACCAAAGAAGGAAAGATACCTATCTGGGGCGTTCAACCAAATGGAACTCCAATATTCACTGACAAGATAAATGGTCACTTTATATGGGATGCTGATCCTGATATGTGTGATCCAGATTGTGACTGTCACCATGACTATGGAGATTCGAGTGATGAAGAAGAAGAAGAGGATGACAATAACCCAGATAGAAGTCCTTGCAAACCGTCTCCTCCTCCTCAGGGCAGATCCCCACCAGCAGATCGCCCCTGGATTGGCTTGCACCAGCAACACCTTCCAGACCCTTTCTGGAAACAAAAACGGTGCTTAGAAATCTTGGGAAGATACCCTTCTCTTCCCAAAATTCCTATTCCATGCATGATGTTCACTGAGATGAATTATGAGTCTGAATTTCCTTCTCTAGAAAGACAGGTAGACCCAGTCTCTAATATTGCAACCAGGCCTAATATTTCTCCCTCCGAAGTTGGACCAGAAGGAAGATTCAAACCTCTAAGCCAAGCGGAAGAGGTCCTCAATTGGCAGACAGAGAATGCTAAGGCACAGAATAACATATTAAAGCGTATTGATGCCGGAGTAAGCAGGCTTTCTACTCATATAGAAGAAACGGACGGGAGACTTCTGCACCTATCAGAAAGAATGCATAAGCATTACCAACATCTCTCTTTAGAAATCTCTCGCCTTGAGAATGAATGGAAGATTACATCTTTTGGGAAAGCCTCTGATGAAAAGGAAAAAGAAATTAGAAAGCTCAAAAGCCAGATCCAAGAGTTAGATGATATTATTGCCAGAAAAGAAAAACAATTGTATTATCCTGATCCTTATGCTTTTGTGCCCCCTCTTTTATCCTCTACAAGAATCTCTTCTTTTCATCCTCCCTACCAATCATCTCCATGGGCATTACCTACTGCCTCAGCACATAGAACCCGAAAACAACCAGAAACTTCTGAACCAGAAAAAATCTCTTCGGCCAAGTCAGGAAAAGAAAAAGAAGTTTTTCAAGACTCACAAGATCCATATTCCCAGCTCACTATAGAAGCCTGCATAAATCCCCACATAACACCCTCCGGATATACTTCTTCTGAAAACGATACAGATGAATCTCTTCTGGATATCATTAAAGAGGAAGAACAAGGAAAACCTTTCCTTAATATCCTCATGGCCAATACCTCGTCTTTCAGACAGGAACCCATTTATGAATCTCCAGAAGAAGAAGAAGAAGTCAGCACTTTCCCTCCTAGAGGAGATAGCCAGAGACCCCTTAGTGGACCTTGGTTTACTCTGGATGACATAACACCTGATCAATGGAGGAAAAGACTCATTGAGTTTGGAGCCTGGCTGGACACAAAGCTCATTAAAGAAATAGATACTTACAAAGTTATAGAAGAATTCTGTTGTAGAATGACAGGAACATTAAAAGAATGGTATCATAATCTGGGAGCCGTCAGGCAAGATCAGTTCCATACTTTGAGTAGTACTGCAGCTGTCCTTGGAGCTCTTCACGAAGAATTCATAGGAGATGGAGCTATCACTGACAGAAAAATGTGACAGGAATTCTTTGAAATGAAATGTTGTTCACTTAGCATGAAAGACTTAGACAGACATTTCAAAAGAATGATACAAAGGTTTTACTTACTCAATGGAGGAAATGACCCAAGTCTAAAAAATACTTATGTTGCCTCTCTCCCAGTTGACCTCCAACCAGAACTCAACAGAATGGCTATTACTGCTCAGAAGGATTTCTCCCACATGACCATGGGACAGATCCACCAGATGACCAAAGAGGCTGTAGATAAGCTGTGCAGACAACACCAACACTTCTCAGACATTTTAAATCAGAGAAGTAGATTTACTAAAGCATGCAACAAGCCATATCTGCAGATCAAGTGCAAAGAAAAATGTATCTGTTCCCACAAAAAGACAAAAGGTACAGAACTTCCAAAGAAGAAAAGATCCTTTAAGTTCTTCAAGAAGAAAAGATCCAAAGGGATAACTCCAAACCAAAGCTGTTTTATCTGTGGGAGAAAGGGGCATTTTGCTAAAGATTGCCCTAATAAAGCAGACAAAGCTATCAGGCTTATTTCTTCTCTCAACTTAGGAGAAGAAGATGTAGAATCTCTTTATTCAGAACAAAGTTCTCCTGATGAATCTACCATCTTTGCGCTCCAAGATTCTTCTGAAGAAGAATTACACAGCGAAACAAAGTCTGTACCAGTATTCTCAACCCTAGAGCTTTCCAGCATTACTTTTGTTCCTCCTAAGCCTCATATCCCAGTCCAGATCCTTCCTTCAAAGTATGACAAGCCAATTAAAGCTATCGCCTACATAGACACAGGAGCTCAAAAAACTATGGTTAATCCCGACATTCTGCCTGCTGATTACTGGAAGCAAGAAGATTCATACTTCATAGCAGCCAATGGGAAGATGTTCAAAACAGAACTAATATCTAAAAATCCCATAGGAATACGGTTTTTTCTAGAATGTATAGTTTGGGCCAAGGTCATAGGCAGCAAACTCCCAGACAGAGACATACTGATTGGAATGGATGTTTTCTCCAACACAGGGGCCTTACGCATCCTTCCTACTGGTTTAAGATTCAAGAAAAGGTTTCAAGGTTTTGTTGATACTGCCAAACTCTTCTCTTTACAAGAAGGACCTCTTGATCTAACAGATATCAAAACAAAATTGAGCCCCTTGTGTGCCAACAGTCATAAAGAGTTCAGACATCCTCGCCCTTTGTGGAAGAATTCAGAATTCTTCATTGATCTCCCTTTTAAACTCAACAAAGATGTCAACCCTACCAAAGCCTCTCATCCTGGAATGTCACATTCAGACTTACTCTTGGCCAAACAAGAGTGTCTAGATCTCTTACAACAAGGATTGATAGAACCAACTCAGTCTAATTGGGCATGCCAGGCCTTCTATGTGGAAAAAAGGTCAGAAAAACTTCGTGGGAAAAAGAGGCTTGTCATAGACTACAAACCTCTAAATCATTTCCTCAAAGATGATAAATTTCCTATCCCAAAAGCTTCAGTACTTCCGGTGCTACTCAAAGAATCATCAATTTTCTCAAAATTTGACCTCAAATCTGGTTTCTGGCAGATAGGCATTAAACCCTCAGAAAGATATAAGACTGCATTTTGTATTCCTAATGCCCAATATCAATGGACAGTACTCCCTTTTGGACTCAAAGTAGCCCCCTCTCTCTTCCAAAAAGCCATGACCAAGATCTTTGAGCCCATTCTAAACAATGCTATCATCTACATAGATGATATCTTACTTTTCTCCAAAACTAAAGAATCTCACAAAGTCCTCTTGGAACAATTCATTTCTTTGGCTGACCAACACGGTATTATGCTCTCAGAAAAAAAAATTCACTTGGCACAATCAGAAATTGATTTTCTTGGAATGCATTTTTCTCAAGGTACATACCAACCTCAACCCCATATAGCTCAAGAACTTCTGAAGTTCCCTGATAGCTCTTTAACCATCAAGGAGATTCAACAATTTCTGGGGATCCTTAATTACATCCGTGATTTTATCCCCAAAGTTGCAAAGTATACCAGCCCTTTGTCCAGATTATTAAAAAAGAATCCCCCCCTGGGGGATAGAACAGACACGAGCAGTCTCTGAGATCAAAAAAATAGCACAACATCCTCCTGCCCTCAAAATCCCAGGAAGTGGAAAGAGAATTCTCCAAACTGATGCCAGTGATCATTATTGGGGAGCTGTTCTAATGGAAGAAAATGGAAATCATACAGATTACTGTGGACATGCAAGTGGTCAATTCAAGGAAGCTGAAAAACATTACCACACAACTTTCAAAGAAGCCTTGGCAGTCAAAAATGGCATTAAAAAATTTGATTTTCATCTTAGAGGTTTCCAGTTTGAAGTACAGATGGACAATTCTTCTTTTCCTAAGATCCTGGAATTCAAAAACAAGATGCCACCAGACCCTCAAATCCTTCGCTTAAAGGATTGGTTCTCTAGGTATGATTTCTCAGTTAAACATCTCAAAGGAAAAAATAACTTAATCCCAGATTTTCTCTCAAGACCTAAAAAGGCTATCCAGATGATCACTACCATCAACACTTTCCCTCTGATTTTTATGGTTAAATCTTTACCCAATATGGCAAAAATCCAGAAAGAATACCCTCCTGGACTACTTCCCACATCTCCTGCTGATATCCTCCAATTTGCACATTCAAGGTATTTTTATTACCTTCATGAGACCTTGAAATTCAAATATAGCCCTCCATGCATGTTTGACCCAAATAATGAATTAGGAGGGATATATGAACTATTTCTAGGAGTAGGATGGGATATCTGCGAACCAACTCTTTGGGCCATTTGGTGTAAAAGTGTCCAGAGGCCCATCCCTTTAGCCTTGAAAGTCCAAGAAACTTACAACATCCTGAATGATCCTTTTAAACAAGATTATCTGTTTTGGACCCTGTTAGAATGGTTTTCTCCTATACCATGGTGGAGACATGAACTGGAAAAGATTCTTCATTATCAAAGGCAGAGGAATGAAAACTTATCAAAATCCACCTCTATTGTCATTATCCATCGTCCATATTACCAAAATCACTCTGGAACAATCTGGTCAAAAAATAAAGCTTATTTCTGGGGAACATTTGATGAATACCCTATCTCTGAAAGTTATAGGCTCCAACTAGTCAGGCACCTCAGAGAAATACGACAAGAGGAGAATCACACAGAAATCCAGCTCACCCCTTCAAGATTAATCCCTTCTGGACAACAGGGTCACTCCACTACAGAATTTTATATCCCAGAAGGACAATTCCAGATATCACAAGACTTAGGAGGACCAGAAGAAGACAAAGAAGATTTTGACTCATGGAATCCAGTTGGACAAGAAGACGACACCATGGAAAGTGATACTGATCCAAATCTCTCTCCTAGTCATGAACCTATCTTCAAGGATTAATGTATACTAAGACAGCTGTAAAATCCAGGCCTACCTGTCGGCCATTTATTTGTCATTTTCCCAGATTCCAGTCTGTTTATTTGAATCCGAATATTATGATGTAAGACAGCTGTAAAATCCAGGCCTACCTGTCGGCCATTAGGTTTGTCATCTTCTCGGATTTCAACTTGTTTATTTGAGTCCGAATATTATGATGTAAGCGCTGACGTTTGTAAGGTTTTGAATTCCGGAGACGGATTTCTATAAATAAGCCTCTTCCCCTTGGCAAGATCAGGGGGTTTTAAAAAGGCATTGTGAATATAAAAATGTGTTTCTAAACTCTTTGCTTCTCTCTTCGAAATCTTATATCTGTATTATGTTAAGGTTCTAGGATATTGAAAACTGGTATAGAAGGTGCTATAGACAGTGGGATGAGTATGCTCTGGACTCGCCTCTTATGAGGATCTTGTTCATCAGAATAACTCCCAAGTCTGATCATTGATCTACCTATGGGATTTGTTGTTGTTTATGATATATCTTATAAAGGAGAATACGGCTATAACGCCAGGAGGGCAAAAATGCCGGAAATCATTTATAAGAGTAACGTGAATAACTCAAACAACCGTAAGAAAGTTTTAGTTTTAACTTAATTATTGATGAGTTCAATAATTTAAAAGTACAAAAAAAAAAAATAGATATATACCATTTCTTTTATTGTTATAATTACATTAAATTATGTATTTATTTTGATTGTATTATAGACAATGATAAAATATAATTACTTTTATGTATATTATTTTGGTTCTTCCAAAATTAAAGATCAAGTATGGAAAATGATTATGAGTTCAATTTTCTTTATTAACAAAACTAATAACTAACATGAAAAAAAAAATGACAATTTTAACCGTCAGGATAAAGAACCATAATCATGATATTGCAACAAGGTTTCTCTCTCTTCAAAGGCTGTAAAAATAAATCTATTTCTTGTGACTTAAGAAAACCCTCGCCACTTATGCTAAGTGAGATAAATTGGACTTTAGAGTAGACTTTTTAAACACATAGGAGCTTAACGCAACACTAATTAGAAGCTTAATAATGGAAAATACATTAAGCTTATTAAATAATACTTGATTATCAATTTTGATTCCAAGTTCACTACTCTATTGTTGAATCCGAACATACTCTAAATTTGGTTATATTGGAGGAGGGTAGGTAAACTTTCTCCCTCTCTCCCTTTATTTATTTAATTTTGCTACTATTAATCTAGTTAGCAAACTGTTATTATGGAACAATCCCGAAAAAGTGATCCCCAAACAAAAAGAAATAAGGAAAATAAAACAACATAAGTAGTTGAAGAGATTAAAAAATTATTAAGCCAAAGAAAAGCAAAAAGCTAAACTTGGAAAATGCAAAAAGCAAGACTTGGGGTTGAGTAAGTGTATGAATGATAAGAAGCTAAAGTGTGCAGAGGCCATGGTGGTGGGGACAATCGTAGGCTAATTATTGTTGTTTCTAAGTTGTGATAGGTACAACTCTAAGTTGACTGCTTATGCAATGAATATCTTATGGTCAATGAGGTCTATCTCCTTATGAACTTGAGAGGAATATTCATATTAATGTGCATGTGCATGTACATGATTGAAGAGGATGAATTACAAGGAGCGAGTTCCATCTTTAATATGCTTCTATATTCTGTTTTGGACAATTTTGGTGTTTCACTTGGTGCTCAGGGTTTCTGGGAATGCAGAAGGTGACGTTTTGTACTTATTTGGTGCTTCAATTAATTGTTTTTACTGGTTTTCCTGTTTCTGTTCTTTTATGAGTTGTTGACTTTTTAGCTCTGTTGTTTTGGTTCATATGTTTGAATGAGTCATAAAACTAGTATTAGGCTTTTGTTCATTATTGGAATTGGTTCAGAAGTTCCGCATAACAGAGTATGCAATATGAAAACACAAACTATGAAATTAAATAGAACGCAAAAATTAGAGGATAAATTGAAACCAATTTAGAGGACATGTATGATTAGCTCGGGCTGTTTGTAGGTTGTAAACTGAAAATGTTTCGGTGTTATGCTTGGGAGTTATTGATGATGACCATGGGTTTCATGTTTTTACTTTCTGTATTTCACACAATTTCATTAAAAGCAGCACAATACCTGTTTGATTTTTTACTCCTGTCAATTTAATATATTCAGTACATTTGTAATGGCACTCAAATATTACTTCTATGACACAGGTGATGCCCTTACTGCATTCAAGAAGAATATGATAGATCCTACTGGTGCTCTTGATAATTGGAATCCTAATATTTTAACTCCTTGCACATGGTTTCATATTGTTTGCAACGATGAAAAAAGCGTCACCCATTTGTAAGATATCTGCTATTTTTACTTGTGGTTTTATGAAAGATTTTGCATAAAAGTGAAAAAAGTTGCTTGGCCAGGTATCTTGGAAATGCAAACCTTTCGGGTCAACTTGTTCCAGAGCTTGGCCAGCTCCCAAATTTGGAATATCTGTAAGTTGTGCCTCCTTTGCTGAACAGATTTTGCATGACACTACTTTTTTCTTTTTATTGACATTTCATCAACTATTTCTTGTAATTCTTGATTGTTGGCTGAAACTAGTATTATTAGGAAAAGCTATTCTAAAAGTAAATGCGGTAACTGTGTCTCTCAGAGCACTACCTGTAATGCCATTTTCTGTTATTCACTGGACTCATTACTCTGCCAAAATCTAAATATTTTCCTTTGACCTGACAGGGAACTTTATAACAATAACATAACTGGGGAGATCCCAAATGTGCTTGGAAATTTGACAAACTTGCTGAGTTTGGATCTTTACTCGAACAACATTACTGGTCAAATTCCAGAAGAATTAGCCAATCTTAAAAAACTAGAATCCCTGTATGAAATGCTTTCCTTTTCTCATATCTTATTCAACAAAACTTATGCAATGAAATTTCATTTTTATTTCTTTTTTAGCATTCATAACATTATGGCACACGCTCACTGCAGTTGCTACTTAATCATTGTTTGTGTTCAATAGTTTATTATCTGCTAACCAAATGGCTCTGCTCCCTGAACTAGGCGCCTCAACAAAAACAGCTTGTCAGGAAAGATTCCTATGGGTTTGACCACCATTGATACACTGATAGTTCTGTGAGTTTAACTCCTGTGTCTAAATGTCTAGATACATTGCTATGCTAGTGATGTGTTATTTTGTCTATAACCTGACACCATGATCATTGTTGAATCTAGTGACTTATCGTCCAACAACTTAACAGGGAATGTCCCAGCCAATGGTTCATTTTCAAGTTTTACTCCCATCAGGTTGGTACAAATAAGAATTTTGTTCTGATGAGCTCATTGGAGAACCACACTCCAACACTTGCCAATAGCCATATGCTATAAAATCAGAAAAAAATATTAAAGGTTGTAAAGCCAGAGAAAAAAAAAACAGAGAAGAGTCTCTTACAATATTATGAGTGTAGTAGCCTATATGTTACAAAAGGTTTCTCTCTAACATGATTTAACAAACAAGAAAAAGTAAAATCTTAGAGTATCTAGAAAGTATCATTTTCATACTATTGTTCGAGTGGCATGATAAACCTTACATCACAATTTTATTAACCCCATTAATCCATTTTTGCAGTTTTAGCGATAATCGTTTCTTGGTGCAAGCCATTCCAATTTCACCACCCCCTGCACAGAAACAAAATCCTTCAGGTTTGTTATTATTTGCTTTATTGTTGGCAATGAATTTAATTTTTCAAAGAATATAGCTCTTAAAGTACTAGGCTTCGGATTATTGTCTTGCAACCAAAAAGTTAAAAGCAAATCAACTTTGCTTTAAAATTGTAAGACTGGAGCAGCAATCAAACTCTACACGACTTGGCCAACTAGAATTTGGTCCATGCATTTTAAACCACCAAGCTAATCAAAATCTCAAAAAACGTGTCATCGAACTCCAAATTAATGCTATGTAAAAGGTTTTCAATTTTGGTGGTATTTACATTTGGTTTTTACAAGCTGAATTCACTCCGTTCTTTTCCATATATTACTAACATTTCCTTCACCCTCTGCTGCCAAAAGGCAAAGAGAAATGGAGGTACTGATAATGGATAGGTTGCACGGCTTTTTCCCATATGCTTGCTATGTAATTTTGCATGATTTCCGTGGCTGAACTTTTTTATACTTAGAAGTCTTAAGTTTATAGAAAAGGACAGGTTGATTGCTATTAACAATGATCTTTGGCGATGTAGATACCTAAATAAGAACATCTTCTGCATGCTTAGATGTATAGTTTCTTAAGGTGAATGTGTGACCTAATTCTGAGTCAACAAGGGAGAAGACTACAGTTTGTAGGGACGTATATCCCAGAAAAAAAGAAAAGTGGGGGCTGGGGAAGGGTTTCTTTGACTTGGTGCTGCATGTTGTTAGCATTCTATTGGGAGAAAAGGGAGATATTTGAGTGATAGAGGAGGGTGGAATGACAGGAGAGGGTGAGAAAAGAGTTTCCAATTTTGTACTTAGTCGTTCCTTTTGTTTGAAGAACACCACTATATTTTTCAGTCATTTGGGGTTCTACTTTTGCTTTTCTGTCTGTATCTTAACATTATGTGACCCTTTGTCAAATACAAGAAAGGGAGTGAATAATAATGTCAAGTTCTTTTTTTGTTCCATCAATGCAAAGCAAAGTTTTGGAATTGAGTTAAAGTTTCCCGTTTAATTCTGTTAATCCTTGTAGGTAATAGTTTCAGATCTATTGGAGTCATTGCTGGAGGAGTTGCTGTAGGTGCTGCACTGTTGTTTGCAGCTCCAGTAATTGTATTTGTTTATTGGAAAAGAAGGAAGCCACCAGATGATTTCTTTGATGTTGCAGGTTGGTGTATTAGCAGAAAAAGATGGTATACACACTGATTAAAGCTGTTTATGATAATCATATCTAATTTTTGTGTCCTCCACTGGCAGCTGAGGAGGATCCTGAAGTTAACTTTGGTCAACTTAAAAGGTTTTCGCTGCATGAACTGCTAGTTGCAACAGATGGCTTTAATAACAAAAACATTCTTGGTAAAGGTGGATTTGGCAAGGTTTATAAAGGACGCTTAACAAATGGTGATCTAGTTGCAGTAAAAAGACTTAACCAAGAACGCATCCGGAGTGAGGAGAAACAATTTCAAACAGAAGTGGAAATGATCAGCATGGCTGTGCATCGAAATTTGCTTCGCCTGATTGGTTTTTGTATGACACCTACTGAAAGATTGCTTGTGTATCCTTTCATGGTTAATGGAAGTGTAGATTCATGTTTACGAGGTACCTCTATTAGGCTACTCTGTCGATGAAGATTAATGTGACATGCATTGCTTTTATTACTAATTTATCTCAACTTGTTTCTCTAGTAAAAAACCTTTTATCTTAAATGTCCTTTTGTGGTAGTTACTTTTAATGTCAAATTTCTTTCAACTTTGTTTCTGTTACTTTTTGTGAAATAAAAATTGTGTATGTCAGACATGTGTTATATCTAGCAGGAGCACATTCACTCAACAATTTGGAGATATGAGTTGCTTAAATTTAATCCTTTGTCAGTGCCCTTTTTTTCACAAATTATCCAATTTTGTTTGACCGCATCATTTGATGTGGTTGAAAGAGAATACAAATAAGCTCTGCAGCTAAATAGTGCAAAAGCAATTGAAATTTCTTGTAGTTAAATTTCAGCAGGCTTTTCTTTTTCCTTCAAATTGTAATGTTTTTTGTATGTTGATTTTATTTTGTAGATCGACCAGAATCACAACCACCACTTCAATGGCCAGTTCGGAAGCGTATTGCTCTGGGAGCAGCTAAGGGGCTTGCTTATCTGCATGATCATTGTAACCCAAAGATTATTCATCGTGATATAAAAGCTGCTAATATATTATTGGATGAGGACTTTGAAGCAGTTGTAGGAGATTTTGGTTTAGCAAAGCTTATGGATTACAGAAATACTCATGTTACTACTGCTGTACGTGGGACACTTGGTCATATACCACCAGAGTATCTCTCAACTGGAAAGTCTTCAGAGAAGACTGATGTTTTTGGATATGGTGTGATGCTTCTTGAACTAATAACTGGACAGAGGGCTTTCAATTTAGCACGACTTGCCATTAATGATGAGGTTATGTTGCTTGAATGGGTACGTATTATTATGTTTACTTAAGACAAGCTATTAGTACTAGATCAATTACCAACCACAAGTGCTTTAACAAGTGTTGGAGATCATACATTGATTAGAGATAAAGTAGATTTATAGTATATCAATTGATGCAAACTTCACCTTAACTTACAAGTTGATTTTGTAAGGTTTAGTTAAGCTTAAAATTCATTTTTTAAGACTAAGTATTATGAGATTGGAGATGGTACAACAGAAGGAAATCATATCGTTGAAGGATATATTTTGGCACTAAAGTGTTAATTCCTAGTCTTTTTAATTGTTGTTATACATTCGTACTTGAAGTTTAGAAACCTCTTTTGTTCCCTATTCTACTTGTGTGTTTTCATATAACTAGCCTTTGAAAATACCATACAAAATTGAGTTGGTTGTTATTTCTGTCCTAGATTCTAGAGTCTCATCTTTCTGGTTGTTGTTTAGTTTATGGTTGTTGCATCAAGTATGTGCTAATGTTAGCACCAATGACTAATGGATTTTATTGGCGTACATGACATTATTTTAATCCCAGGTGAAAGCACTTCTAAAGGAGCAGAAGTTGGAGACACTGGTGGATGCAGATTTACAAGGAGATTATGATGAGGGGGAACTAGAGAAGTTAATTCAAATAGCTTTGCTATGCACACAAAGTTCCCCTTTGGATAGACCAAAGATGTCTGAGGTGGTGAGAATGTTAGAGGGCCAAGGGTTGGAAGAAAAGTGGGATGAATGGGGGAAGAAAGAGGATATGATCCAAAAAAATTACAACCCCTTCAATCTCTACATTGCTTACGACTCAACTTCAAATATTGCACCAGATGAACTGTCTGGTCCTAGATGATCTTTGTAGAAACAAGTAGTTACTCAAAGTTGCAAAATGTTGGCTTAGTACACCGTATAATTATTGTGCCATGCAGTGGTGAATTGTAGTTCGTGTTTAAATATAGTTGTTACTTCACTGCATATTCACCGAGTGTTTCTCCTACATTTTGATCGGAGTTAAAGTATAGTGTCATTTTTTTTATGTCTAACTTGAAACTAGTCATTGTGGGTTGTAGAATATAGTCATGGTTGTTGTTTACTCCGAGCAAGTTAGTGGAAATAGTTTGTTTGTAAGTATTGGGGAGGGAGAATATATAATTTTTTAGTGATATATTTGATCTCTCTCGTGATTCAAGCTTATGAGCTAATTTAAATAACATGTTTTCATTAAAAGGATATTTTTGTTAACTAAGACATTGAGAGCGAAGTATTTAATACGAAATAATGCTTTTCTTTGTATCAGAATATCATAATTTTGAATGGATTGTGGATCAAACTAGATTAGTATACCAAGATTTTAAAATATGTAAAAGAGATGAAGTGTTATATGTTGAAACAGTAAAAAAAAAAACAGGAATAATCTTCAAATTCCTACATGGCATAAAACAAAGTATAACCCTATTAAGGAGAGAAAAATTGTCACCACTTTCAGAAATATTTTATCATAAGGGAGAGGAAAGGGGGTTCACAAAACCTTGGAAATAAGTGTTATACAAAAGGAGACCATGGAGAATATTATTCTTACTCTAAATGATTTGGCAATACATCGGAAACATGCTTCAAATTCTACCAAACATATAACATTCTTGAGTGCATGGGAGATTATAAATTAGATTAATCGAGTTAGTAGTGCTAGACATAAAAC
>Ga0214544_1007675_pt1 | contig 18691 bp, 13 predicted proteins | sample CNSS3metaG_FD_160074 | JGI IMG/M metagenome (GOLD analysis project Ga0214544, IMG submission 160074) | Root nodule microbial communities from cowpea collected in UCLA plant growth center, Los Angeles, California, USA - CNSS3 | ecosystem: Host-associated > Plants > Roots > Nodule | place: USA... | reverse complement strand
GAATGGCATTTTTGAAATTTTTGGCAACCTTTTTGGCTTCGGGCCTTCTTAACCGAGGCCTAACACCCCTTTTGGCACCGGGTTTTTTGTAACCGAGGCCTATAACTGCTTTTGGCTTCGGGTTTTAAGTGAACCGAGGCATAAAAGTTGTCTGTAATTGCAAAATTGCCACTACGCCATTATAGGCTTCGGTTTCTTGCCAACCGAGACCTATAAGGCGAGGTAAAAATGCAATTCTGTACTAGTGGTAGCACGCTCGCTCAAGCGAGGAAGCTTAGCTTGAGCGAGACAGGCCTGGTCGCTTAAGCTAAGGCTTCTTGCCCAAGCGAGTTTAGTGCAGCTTGTGTGTATTATTTGTATGCTTTGATGTAAATGTGGATCAGGAGATGTTGTGCCATGAGCGGGTAGGTTCATGGCTGGTGTTTGGCATGTGATGGTATGAGTGGGGAGGTTCATACTCGATTACTCTCCTGTGGAGATACGAGCGAGGTAGGTTTGTATGTTCCGTGCTCACAATTGAGAGATGATGCGTGTAGGGAGGTACGTAGCTGGTGGATCACATGTGTTGGACTACAGGCGGGTAGGTCCGTAGAATAGGACTACGAGCGGGGAGGTTCGTAGAGGCAAGACCACAAACGGGCAGGTTCGTGTGAGCATCATGAATCTTGAGTCCATGGCTAACCCTGTTGCATGTTAGAGGTTGAAAAGCCTTGGGTTGTGTTATGAATGTAAACAAGGTCTAATTATGATAATATGATTGGGTGTTTTATATTATTTCAGTTATTTGATTGCTTATATTGTCGAACTCACCCTTTATGTTTGTGTTTGCCGATGATCGTGTATTTCTTTACACGAGAGCAGTTGATGATACAGGTGATGCTGCTAACACTTGAGACAAAGAGAGGGCTATACTGGGGATTTTGAGTTAGGGAATTCTTAGGATTTTCATTATTTTGGTAGATTTTGGAAATTGTAATAAAAGTACTATGTAGTTTTCTTTAAATTATGGCGCTATTATTACTGTGTTAAAATTTTTCCCGCGTTGTGAGAGTAACAAAGTGCGACATTTGAACTTATTTAATTTTATTTATATACTAATTTATTTTAATCAAGTAATTTCCAGTAGGGATGTTACACGTCGTACTTGCCACAACACGCACACTCACACCGGCAACACTCGCCAACCTGAGCCACAACTCAAGAGTTCCTCGAATACACTAATGATGCAGACATCGCCTGGCGGAACCACCTTCACCGCTAAGCGCACGCATTCCAAGAGCCCATTGTTTTCATTGCTATCGCCTGGCGGTCCAGACTTTGTCGCTTGGCGCTACACCAGTACTCACGTAGTACTGGTTTCTTAACCATCCATAACCTTTTTAGGTCCCTACCACGTACTGAAACCTTGCCTTTACTTTCTAAGTTAAGTAGTCATATCTTAGTATATGCTCACAATTCACCTCCACAAGCTACTACCTATTTTTGCTAAGCCACTCATACCAATACCCTATGGACTTGCACATATGAGAATCTCATGCTAGCATCATGTGTCCATAGATGCTCCAACTTTCAATATAATTGTATTGTTCTCAATTATAACTCCAAGTCTTGGTAGTTGGACTAACTGGTATCAATCCTCCCATTTGTTTCTCTTACCATACCAATCTTAGACCACTTACCCTACTCACCATGTCTTGTAGAGTCACCTTGTGTCCTTGGCATATTTATAAAATTATAAATAAATAATTAAAATTAAAAAACAAATTTAAATAAATTGGATGTCGACATCCACAACCAATATAACAAATGCACAAAAACGAACAATGGATGTTAACATCCGTAAACCAAAACAACATACCGGATGTCGACATCCACAAGAGGAAAATTGCAAAAGAAAAAGAGTTACTGGATGTTGACACCTGCAAACCGAATTAACATACTAGATGTCAACATCCGCAAGAGGAGATAAATACAAAAAATGGGTTACCAGATGTCGAAATCCGCAAACCAAATCCACACCCCGGAAGTCGACATTTGTAAGAGTAAAAATCCAAAAAAAAATTACTGGATGTTGACATCCGCGAACCAAATCAACATACCGGATGTCGACATCCGTAAGAGTTACATTCGACATCTGTTTCAGTTAAATGGCGTGCCAAATGTCGACATCGTAAACCAAAATCACAAACTGGATGTCAACATTTGTAAGAGGAGAAAAAAATTGCATACAACGGATGTCGACATCCGGTAGCTCCAAAAAAATATTAAATAGTGCTCAAGGAATTAAAACAGCGAGCAATGAGTGTTATTTTGTATTGTGGGTCTCATGTATACTAGTAGTGTAGAGGCAAAAAACATATAAGTAATCCTTAAGATGAAATATAATACAAATTACAAATAAAAAAATTACTTAACTTAAGGGGGTTGTGTTAACCTTGTAGATGTAGAGAAGAATGGCTCAGGGATATGGAGTGCTAGGTTGGATGTGGAGAGAAGAGAAAATCTTGACCAAATGTGGAGAGAACGAGACTTGTAGATGTAAGTTCTTGTGGCACAACACCAACTAAGTCAAATTAAGGGTGCGTTGGGGCATTAAATGTGATGACCGAGCCTCAGCGAATCTTCGGCAGAAACTGCTCGCGAGGCCGTGAATCGTTAATCGTCTGGTGGAAAACCACTAAACAGGCAACGGAAGACTGAGTTCCAATGGGGAACTCTCACTGAATTGGTAACCCAACGAGATTAAAAACCTAATCTAGGGTTAGGGTTGAGCTGAGACGAAAGGGGAAATTTATCACTCTCATTCATCAACGCTGTCTTACAATAAGGTTGGCTTGCCTTTTATAGCTGAAGGTAACCAGAAAAGGAGAAGAAGAAGAAATGTCGTCTAACAGATTTTCCTAACGGCAAAGATGTGAGGTTAACCCTAAGTGATTAGTGTGGAATGCGTGAAGCGGTGGAGAACTCTAGCGAATAAAGGCTCTCGAAGATGCAGAAGGCAGGAACGTGTGATGCTGAAGTGAGGTGGAAAACTTGATGGTGTTTGCGACACGCGGAAACTGTAAAAGGGGTTGGCCTTCATAAAGGAGAAAGGCAGCTAGGGCTGCACGTTGGGTGTGTTAGTGACAAAGGGTTATTGTACGAAGAAACCCTAGCAACAGCTCTCGCGTGATGCGTGATTTCTGAAAGTAATTGGGTTGCCTGAAGTGGGTATCTCGGTCCATGTGTATGTGCGTTGTCGTGTATTGGTGGCAATGGGCTGATTTGAGTTGAAGCCCACTTGCTTGCTTCGTGCTCCAGCATCAGACCCAGCAGCTCCCCTTTCTTCATTCCATGCTATGTGACGCATAACAGATGGTGGTAACGTGAAGAAATTGGGCTTCTTGGCCCAATACGTTGACAAATGAAGGTCTGCATGCTCTTCCATATCAACGATGTTGGTTTTGAAATATTCTTGACACAAGAAGACAATTAAAGATATCACAAGAAAAATGGCCCAATAAAGGTGTAAGGCCCAAAAACAATTATTTATCTAAAAAAATATAAAAGAAATTTAAAAGAAATTAAAAGAAATGGGCCTAGCCAATGGCCCAAGCCATGAAGCCTTAGGGTGACATTCATCATCCCCTCCCTCTTTAAGAGGATCTGTCCTCAGATCTAGAAGGTTGATTAAGGCCCATAGCATTAAAAACTGGATTCCTCCTGGATCAAAAATATATCTACAGTAGTCATCGAATAAGATTTCATTAAAATTTTGGATGCCATGCAGAGTATATTTTGTGAAGATACATGAAGATGGGCTTTTATGTTTAAAAACATTTTCAATGAAGCCCATTTCACAAAAATATTTATTTTCCCATTGACTTAATTGTAACCTAAAAGGTAACTCTAAATCAAAGGTTAATTTTTTCAAATCTTTTGAGGAATATGGAATGATTGGTGAAGGTGCAAAAACAATTTTAGGGAGAACTAAGACAAAAGAATTAATGACAAATGAAGGAGAGTTTAAGAATTGGATTACTCCCTTGTTTATGCAAGAAATTGTAGGATGTTGTATATCTACTTCTCTAACCATGATTTCTTTTCTCTCAATCTCTTCCTCTTTTCTTTTAAACTCTTTCTCTTGTCTTACTCTCTCTTTTTCTTCAAATTCTTTTCTCTCTTTTTCCTCCTTCTCTTTTCTTTGATGTTCCTCTTCTTCTCTCAATTCTTGTTCAAATTTCTCTCTTTCTTTTTGCTCTCTTCTCTGAATTCTTAATCTTTCTTTTTCCTCTAACTCCCTCATCTCTCTTAGAAGTTTTGTGAGTTTTTCCTCCTTCCTTCTTGCTATCTCTATTTTTTTTCTCTATCTCACGATCTAAATCAAAGAAAGGTGGTATGAATGTTCTTCTCATGCATGCTCTCAACTCACTCCAATTTTGAATGGGAGATTTTCTTCCTTTTTGCACTCTAGACTGCCTATAATCCCACTACTCTTTTGCATGTCCTACAACACTAGAAATGCACAAAGTAAGAAAATAGTATTTACTATGTCTAAGATGGAATGAATGCACCAAATCATCTATTTCCCTCTCCCAAGATATGTATGATAATGCACTTATGTCCTCACCAAAGAAAGGGAATGTACTCTCATGTGTATGATGCATTTTATCCTCACAATGACTACCTAAATGCAATTCACTGTACGAATGAAAACTCATTTTGCCAAAAACACTTATCAAACAATTTTTTCACAAAGAAACTTTAGGAATTTCTAAAGAGAAAATAATGGAAAAAATTTCTAGAGATACTCCCAAGAAAGGGAGGTGAGTCACATGGACAAGCTCAGGAACCAAGCCTTTCCTAGCCAAAGATCTCTAAATTTCTTTCACAAAATTTCTCAAGAAAAATTCCAAGGAAAACAGATTGTAAGAAACAAGTTGACAAAGTGTGTGAACAAAGTGAAATCTAAAGACCAAAAGAAGGTCAACTAGGTGGTAAACAAATGGCACCTAGATATCACGGGACCTAAAACAGAAATACAATCATACAAATCACACAAAACAGAACCTGGACATTGAAAACATAAAACATAAAGACTGAAAACATAAACTAGACGAAAAATCCTAAGTGAAGATACAAGTGACCTTTGGAACCCCTTGAACTTCACACTAAACACGCTTAAACTATTACAATTAAATGCTAAGGATGGGATTGCTCTAAATCATTTTCCCACCTGAGCCAAATGAACAAAAACAAGACAGAAAACTTAGAAGGAATTGCACAAAGTCCGTGATACTGCAAAGAGAAAACAGAAACTAAAACTAGTGTGGCTAGTGTGCTGTCTTAATGTAGCACTCTCACTCAAGCCCAAATTTTTTCTTTGTTTCTCTCGGTTCAGCCACAAAATGGATGCTCTCACGTGTTTGCACTCCTTCTTTAAGTCGCAGCTCACTGCACAAGTCCTCTCGGAATGCTATCTCAATGTCTTTTCCCACAATTCATCCTGCAGCTCTACCTTCAAGAGAAAGGTAATCACCTAAAAAGTTGCCAAAGCAATGAGTTTCTTGCCAACTGAAGTAAAATCACTCACGGTCTTCCACATAAGAATAACAAAGCAGAAAATCAAGAAAAGCTCAAATGGAAGAATTGGACAACATCAAGTGAAGGATTGAATGACAAACTCAATGGAATAAGCAAACAAGACAAGTAAGAAAAAAAGGCAAAGCAATAAAGGATAGCACACAAAAGAGAACCTAAGGAATGTGTCTAGAACAAGATTAACAAAACTAAAATCAAAAAGACACAAAACAAGTTGAATCAAGAGCACATGCAAATTGACATTTAAGAGGACAGTAGCAAATATGGGACTTTGGTGCACGCTGTTTTACTCAAATCAGAGGTTCAAACATTCACTTTGCATACCCTAAGTACTTTTCATATATTTTTCATATTTCAATTTCAGTGGATTTCTTTCTTTGGATTTTAATTCTCAAATATCTTAATCAACAACGCACAACAGTTTGAAAAGGCTACTTCCAATTCATAATCAACGCATATGACAGAGACAAGTGATCCAACTAAAAAAAATTGAAAGACAAACAAAGAAACAAAGGAAGCATCATTGACAACATAGCAAACTATAGAAAAACAGAGGTAGTTTCAAACTGAGAGAAAGGAGCAGATACTGTGATAAAAAAAATTTCAAAACTGCACCAACAGCAACTAAATGGCCAGGCACTGATTCAAAAAGCTAGAATGCACAAAAATAAGGTGCTGAAACAACCTATGCAATCCTAGATCAAAGCATGAGTTTCCACTTATATATGCTGATACAAATCAGATAACACAGGGGTGGCTTACTCAGTAGGTGCTTTGATCAGGAGCAATCCTTGGCCAGCAGATTCAAAGTGCAACACAACAACACAACTCAAAAGCACAGATAGCCATTGATCATAAAAAATGAGTGCAAAATCAACAAGCAATGACAACTCGGACAAACACAAACTCAGCACGATTGAAACACGAATCAGTGAAAACTGAAACACTGCAGAATATTACTATTGATCTAGTAGCAATATGTGAACTCCACAAGACACCAGAATGGAAACTAAGCATGTGATAGACAAAACAATGACTGAAACTGAGGCAAAATAGTGACAATACGCAAATTAGGCAACATCTATGGAATCAGTGACATAGAAAACAAACTAAACAAAACCTAAGACAAAAACACGAGATTATACAATTTAAAGCTAGCTAATAAAAACTGAAATTAAACCTACTTGACATACATTGAATGGCAGAATCAGAAAGTTATGATAGTGCATCACGGTATTGATTCAGAAAATAAGAACAAGTATGCGTAAATAAATTTCAGTAGAGAATTTTCAGCACACAGATTCGAGATCAGAGACGCAAAAACTCAATCAAGCAAGAACAAGACAGAATCGAACAGAAAAAGAAGAAATAAGAACAGAGATACTCATCTTTGAAGACCTTCATGCTCTAAGCTTGAAATCGGAGCTTTGATTACCACATGATGAGCAAGCCTCAGCAAATCTTCGGCGCAAACTCCTCGTGAGGCCATGAATCGTCAGTCGTTCGGTGGAAAACCACCAAACAGGCAGCGAAAGATTGAGTTCCAATGGGGAAATCTCACTAAATTGGTAATGCGACGAGGTTAAAAACCTAATCTAAGGTTAGGGTTGAGTTGAGACGAAAGGGGAAATTTATCACTCTCATTCATCAAAGCTGTCTTACAATAAGGTTGGCTTGCCTTTTATAGCTGAAGGCAACCGGGAAAGGAGAAGAAGAAGAAATGTCGTCTAACAGATTTTCCTAACGGCAAAGATATGAGGTTAACCCTGAGTGATTGGTGTGGAATGCGTGAAGCGGTGGAGAACCCTAGCGAATAAAGGCTCTCGAAGATGTAGAAGGCAGGAACGTGTGATGCTGAAGTGAGGTGGAAAACTTGATGGTGTTTGTGAGACGCGGAAACTGTAAAAGGGGTTGGCCTTCATAAAGGAGGAAGGCAACTAGGGCTGCACGTTGGGTGTGTTGGTGACAAAGGGTTGTTGTACGAAGAAACCCTAGCAACAGCTCTCGCGTGATGCGTGATTTCTGAAAGTAATTGGGTTGCCTGAAGCGGGTATCTCGGTCCATGTGTAGGTGCGTTGCCGTGTATTGGTGGCAATGGGCTGATTTGAGTTGAAGCCCACTTGCTTACTTCGTGCTCCAGCATCAGACCCAGCAGCTCCCCTTTCTTCATTCCATGCTATGTGACGCATAACAGATGGTGGTAACGTGAAGAAATTGGGCTTCTTGGCCCAATACGTTGACAAATGAAGGTTCGCATGCTCTTCCATATCAACGATGTTGGTTTTGAAATATTCTTGACACAAGAAGACAATTAAAGATATCACAAGAAAAATGGGCCAATAAAGGTGTAAAGCCCAAAAACAATTATTTATCTAAAAAAAATATAAAAGAAATTTAAAAGAAATTAAAAGAAATAGGCCTAGCGAATGGCCCAAGCCATGAAGCCTTAGGGTGATATTCATCAAAATGGGAAAGAGAAAAAATTGTTTTTATTTTTACTAAGAGGCAAACTTGAAATTACAAAATGTATTTGGGGTATTGGAAAAGTTATTAGAGGTGCAGGGAGAAATCCCCTTTTGAATTTGGATCTAGCTTTTGAAATTGGATCCATTCAAGCCTAATTCAAAAGCCAAGGCCAAGAATATTGCTAGTTTTTCCATGCTTTACACATTTAGCACATGGTGCAAATAAGGGAAGCATGAGATGCCACATGGCAATGATCCATGAATGTGAATCTAGGAAGTTAGATCTAGATCTAGCATTTACATTTCATTTCAAGTAGCACTTAGCTTGCATTTAGGAGCTTGATTTCTACTATAGATGAAGGTCTCCCCCTTTTTGTAAAACATTTTTGAATATGCAAATTTATGATGTTGAGATTACTCCACTCACTTTCTGAGAGTCACCTAGCTAGAGTATGCTTTAGAATCTCCTCTAGCCTTCCTCCTCTAGAGTTAGTCTCACCTCTCTAGAGTTTATCCACCACCATTCAATTTGCGACCATCAAAGCTTCCAATTACGGGTGGCAATGCGGGTCAGCCTGACCCATTTAGGCCCGCTTTGCACTTGTAGAATGCAGGCTAGGTTGGCTCGTCCCGCATAAGTGTAGGCCCATACACCCTTCGAGTCGGCCCATTTTTTTTTAAAAAAAAATCTTATGATAAAACTTTTAATGTTCAACAAATTGGGAATCTTTAACAAGTTCACAAAAGTAAGCAAAGACTTTGGGGAGTTGAATGATAAATTGAAAATTCAACATGTTCATCATATTCATGTTCGTACTTTGACATACATGATGTATTCTTCAAATTTTAGCACATTCAAAAATACATAACACTTGTCTTTTTCACTTATTCAAGAATTTGGAATATTCATGCATAAGTTCACCCCTACTTCCAACCTTCATTTGCTATCGTTCAAACACTCTATGAAGTCTCCTTATTCTAGCTAACATGTCCAAAAAAAATTCATCACAAACTGATTTATAAGTAGTGAAAATTGAAATGAATCATTTCAACTTTTTTATTTTTTATTCAATTTCTTTAGCTAAATAATCGCTTAGTCCCAAAGTAAAAGATCCAATTTTTATCTACTTTTTACTATAGTAATTATTGCCTCTAGATTATTTTTGTATGAGTTAATCCTTTGTTATTACATTTTTAACCCTATTATTTATTTTTATAATCTTTCCTAGCTTTATTAATTAAATTACACTAATTAGCTATAAATTATGTGCATTTTTACTGGTACTTTTTAATGAGTTCTTTAACTTAAAAGAAAAAAAATCTTAAAAATCATTAAAGAGATTTTATGTAACACAGTTTCTTCAACTAAGGATTTTTTTTTCATGTAGGAAACCTTTTTTCCATGTACAACATAGAAATTTTCAAATAAAATTTTAAAAAGTTAAGCAAAATTGATATGAAGCATGATTAAAAAAATAAAAATAATATTGAAGTATGATTTTCTTAGATTTTTTTTACGTAAAATTGAATTTGTATTCCTTAAAGACGAAATAACATTGTAAAAATCACACCAAAAAAAAAACATACTTTAATGACTAAAAGATGGTTTGATTTGAAAAAGACTTGTAATGAATTTCTATTGCAGCGTGAATTAAAATTATTAATATTTATGACTTAGTTATTTTAATGAGATGAAGAAAATGTCATGGTCACATTTTTAAAAATAAAAAAAGATAACTAGAAAAATGTCACAATCAATAAATAATTTTTCCTCCAATCAAAACGTATTGAAATCATTCTATACGACTTTAGTTAAAGTTAAAATACAATATTATATGTATAACTTAGTCTAAAAATAGAAAAAACAAAGTTAAAACTAATAAAAATTGTATTTTGTATCGTCCCATCTAATTTTACAAACCTATTAAATCAGACATTTCATATTGATTAGTTCATATTAGGTGACAAAATAGTATACAGAACTTTAGTGCAATCATCCAAAAATAAATAAATCATATTGATATAGTATATAAAAGGAAACTTCTAAATTATAAAGAGTTTTTTCAAAACTAAACACATAAGCAAGGAATGTTATCCTAAAGGATTATACTTCAAACTCTTTAGTGGAGCACCCACTCCTATATCATCCTTTATTTACATTCATAAGGTGATCATTACAAAAGAAAGAAGACAATCACAACAAAACACACAAGAGTAAGTTAGTTGAAAAAAATATAACATACACCCATTTTTATCATAACCATTTAGTCAACACAGTAAACACAAAGACAACCATCACACAATATCATACATACAATACGACTTTTCTATACTTAATTTATTTGGATAAGTGAAACCGAGTAGAACATATGAAGTTATGCACTTGTGGTGGTGGAACAACTCGCGCACCCAAGCTACCACACACAAGATTAATCCGTTATACAATCATAAAACCCCAAAGTCATCCTCATGACAAGACCTCCTGCCACTCTCTTCACCTAATCATTCTCCTCTACATGAGTACAAATGATTAGTAGCGTTCAAGATAGCTTCACACGATGAAACAATTTTTTTCCTCAATGTACATCATAAAACCATACATTTAATGGGATTCCCTCCTTGGGAATGCCTCAAGTTCATTGAATCATATCATCGTTACTGTAAGATCCGTGAAAATTAATTAATTAATTAATTAATTAATGCGGGTAGTGGGAGCCTTTATGACATTAAATATTGATTGATGTGACGTGAAAAAGTATTAGCTCAATTGGTTGAGAGTACTTGATTGTGTGAAAGGACTTGGATTTAAGTCCTATGTATGCCAATTGTGTGTTATTTATTTGTTATTATTTTTAAATATATGTTGATCATGATTGAAAAATGATATAATCATTAAATTATATTAGTCATCATGCTGGAGAACTCAAATTAAACTTTATTTTTGCTAAACTTAGTTTTGGCTTGAATATGAAAGGGTAGATGAAACCCTAGTGGCCAAGGAGGGCTGGAAAACCAATTAACCTTAGATTAATGGTAGTTTTCGTTTTGCACCATTAAACCCACATTAAGACAACATTTAGTGGCCAATTAAGGAGAAAGAGAGAGGTTTTTGTGGCTGACATTGTTCGATAGGCAGAGAAATATAAAAATCAGTGTGAATTGAGAGTGTGAGAAGAGCCAAGGAAGGTCATTGGTGATCAAGGGAGAATTTTCAAGTGCCAGAGTTTAAGCTAAGGAATCCAGGTTAGAGGAGTTTTACACGTTAAAATTTTACGATTAAGTCTGATTAGCATGTTAAATTTAGTATGATTATACCTGAAATTTTATTCCATTATGTTAGTATTTCTGGAAATTTCTAGAAACTATATGGCCAGTGATGAACTGCCGCCAGACGATTGTTTCCTTTCTAGGCCCTTGTGGGTTCATGTAGAGGAACCGTCTGCCAAAAATTATCGTTAATAGACTGTTTGACCAACATTGACTCGCCCTTGCCAAGAGTTGACTGGTTGACCAGTCTTAACTCTTTGATAGTCCATTGAGAGACTACCACGTGTTAGGGTAGTCTCAAGAATTAGGGTTTCCCATGTGCTCCTTCCATGTTTGACGGTTGCTGTAATGATGGCAGAGCGGACTGTCATAGGTGATTTCCGACAACATGTCGACAAGAAGACGCCAGTTCGAGGTTGTTCGATATGCACAATAGAACGGAAATGTTGAATGACGATTGTAGCAACATTTGAGAAGGTGCATATCCGTGAGTGGTTGCGTGAAAGTGACGGGATTGTCATGGTGGCTGCGGAAATGACGGAGGTGTTAGACCACGAGCTGAACGGGGAAGATGGTGAGGTGGCGCGGCGGGACGAGGTGAGTTGTAGCGGCGTTGCGTGGCTGTTGCGGGGTACGCAAATGGGGCTGCAATGGCGGATTTCCGGCAGCGTGACAATGCGGAGAAGACGAGGCACGGCGAAGACGGTGGCCTGAGGTTGACAATGCGGTGGTTTTGTGAATTGTGGAGGCTGGTTCGAGCTGGTGCACATTGTGCTGCAGGGGTGGTTCCAGCAACGCAGCTACGAAGATGGTGACTGCGTTTCTGACATGAAGGACTTTGGTGGCTGTTGTTCCGACGAGTGATGGCGTGGAGGAGGTCGTTCGATGGGGGTAAAGTGCGACGTCAGGTGCGGCGACTGTAGCATGGTGAGGGTGAGAGAGGAGGAAAAATTAGGGTTAGGGTTTTAGTTGTGTGAAGGAGAGAGAGTGATGAGGTGTCATTCCATGATTGGTTATTTTAGTGAGTGGAGGATTGAGGACGTGACAAACTTTAATTGGGTATTTTAGTAAGTGGAGGATTGTCACATGGCGTAATCTGGTTGAGTGGAGGTTAAGTGATATTAGGGGTGCAAATTAGTAAAAAGAAGCGGTGTAGAACAGAGTCAGAAGACCCAATTCCAAAAGGGGTGTGGAAAATAAAAACTAGAGGTGCATTTAGCTCCAGAAATATTCCTTTTCAGAATTAAATGGCTAAATTGCAGAAGGGGGTGTGAAAATGAAAATTGGAGGTGCATTTAGCTCTAGAAATATCCCTTTTTCAGAAATTATGACCCAATTGTAGAAAGAGGTGTAAAAACGAAAACTAGAGGTGCATTTAGCTCTAGAAATATTCCTTTTCAGAAATAGATAGCCCAATTGCAGAAGGGGTTGTGAAAAAAGAAAACTGGGGATGCATTTAGCACGTAAACTATTCCTCTCCAAAATTATGATTTTGGGACTTATTTTATGACTTGAAATATTCACAATTTATACTCTTAAGGACCTAAATTAAATTACAATTGCATTATTAAACTCAAGAATATCCAATAATATAGTATGAAACTAAATACAATTCTTAAGAGCAAAAATGATATTAAATCCCCAAAATTTAAACATTTGGTATCAGAGCAAAGGTTTTCAAAATGATTTTTTGGGTCTAAGGGGAGTGAGCTTGTCGTGTTACGCTTGTGCGATTGTTTGCTTTGTTTTGTGTTAATTTTGGCTTGTATAGTCATAACTAAAGCTATGTAGTTTGGATAGTTGAAATATATGGCGCGCACAAGCTATGGCCAACAGAAGGAGAAGGAATAACGCTGGAGCTGATGATATTGCTCAGGCGATTCATCGCATGGTGGACGCGATGCAGCCCATTGCAACACCACCCAGGGCCATAGTTGCATCTACTCAGCCTGTATCTTTGGAGGATTTCATGAAACATAGGCCGACCAAGTTCTCTGGCAAGGCCATTCCTGATGAGGCAAATGCCTGGCTGCGAGAGTGCGAGAAGATTTATAGAGTTCTAGAATGAACTGATGCACAGAGGTTGTCGTTTGTCACTTTCCTCCTGGTGGCAGACGCTGAGTACTGGTGGTAGGTAATGCAGCAACTGATGCAGACTTGTGAAGAGCAGGTGACCTGGGTTACCTTTAGAATGAGGTTCCTGGAGAAATATTTCCCAAACAGCGCGAGGCATGAGCAGGAGGCAGAGTTTCTTACACTCCAGCAGGGAACCATGACCGTGCAAGCCTAAACTGATAGGTTTGAGTATCTGGCATTTTTCTACTCGTTAGTAGTCACTGAGGAGTGGAGGTGCAAGAAGTTCGAGGGCAAACTTAAACACGAGCTACGCAGATTCTTAGTACCACTCAGAATAAGGGAATTTCTAGGTTTGGTCGAGCAGCCCAAAATAGTTGAGCAGCTGAAGATGGGGCCAGCAGAGTGGCTCAACAGCAAAAGTCTGCTCCAGACTCCAGGTCACAGAAGAAACCATATAGCAAACCACAGACTCCGTCCAGGAAACTGTAGTGTTTTAACTGTGGTGGGGAGCATCTTAGGAGGGATTGCCCAAAACCCTCTGGCAGCTCAGGTGTCAGTAGTAGCACTGACAAGTGCTACATGGGTGATCAGACGGGACATTATGCCCGACATTGCCTTAACAAGAAAATCGCTGGTGGTGCGCTAGCTAAGAAACCTGTTGGAGAGTGACCTAGAGCATTAGGGCGTGTGTTTGCACTGACGACCACCGAGGCGACTCAGTCAGGTAACCTGGTGTAGAATACTTGCTTTTTGGTAACAGTGTGGTTGTGCTGTATGACTCAGAAGCTACCCATTCATTTTTATCCAATGAATGTTTGAGGAAGCTCGGACTTATGATGCGAGAATTGGGGTGCGAGTTAATAGTTATGACACCAGCGTCTGGCGAGGTATCCACCAGCTCTATTTGTGTGGGATGCCCTATGGAAGTGGCAGGTCGCAGGTTCAAGGTGAATCTCACTAGAAGATGTAGAACATGAATAACATGGTTGTGGTCATGTGATATGGACTCAAAGAAGGGAATTCTTGTGGGGTGATTGTATGATATATTTATATATAAGTGTTTTGTAAATGTATATAGATTTATAGGTTTATTCTGCTAAGCTCACCCTATCTGCTTGTGTTTGGCGATGATCATGTGCTCGGTACACGTGAGGCTTAATGACGGAGCGGGGATAGCTTGGGATATTTCAACATGGATTTATATTTTGTGATTTTAAATCAGTTGTAAAATTTTATGTTATCAGACTTCAATTTTATAATGGATGAATACTCGTTTTGGATTTCAGTTATTGCTATCGTGAAATAAAGTTTTAAATTTCCCGCGTCTTTGGGAAATGGTGTTTTATTAAATGATGAGTATTTAGTATTTTTTCATTTTATTATTTAAATCCGTAATATCTTGACAGGATGTTACAGTTACATGAAAATTCGTAATACATTATTAATATAACCAATAACATCACATAATCATGAAAAAGAACCCACAAAAGATGCAGAACAGAATGATGCCCAACAACATCAGAGGTGATCCCAACACTAGCCATCTAGGGGCTTGGCGCCAAGTGAGTCATGCTAGCACCTAACGAGAGAAGACCTCTGGATGAAATTAGAGATTGGCGCCTAGTGGCATAGGGTGGCCCCAACATCACAAAGTCAGTAAGCTCACTAACTTTGGTTTTGCCTAGCGGAGCACGAGCTCTCCCAATGAGTACTATGTCAGAGGACCTTTGTCAAAGTGGTACACAACGATGCCATATTGTGCTCAATCCTCTTGAGCGAAAATGCTCCCGTAATTGGAAATTGAACTGGCGCCCCTTGTTGTTGCCCAACTGGTGGAGCCCATTGCATGAAGATGAAGAAGAGAACTCCATGGATGAGTGATGATTGGCGGAAGCTACGTGAAAGATGAGGGATGATCTCGGCAATGTGAGTGAAAGGTGAGAAATGGATTCTATCTTAAAGAAGATAGAGGAAGGTGGCTAGAGGAGATGTTTCCATCCTCTAGCTCAATTAACACTCAAAAGACAATAGGAGTGGAGTTTTCTCAACACTAGGCATCTATTGCTTAAAAGTTCAAGAGTGATTACAATAGCCTAAATTTAGGCTTTTATATGAAAGTAAATACACACAAGCACTCTTAGCCCTTGGATGAGAAAGGCATTCAATCTTGGTCGTGGAAGATAGTTTGGAGAAGGAGCAATGCTCACGGCCATTGGATGATGCCTTGGAAAAGGAGGAAACATTCCTAACCCTTGGATGCATTGGATTCGTGAGGTGTAGGAAGGAATGTTGACTTCCACTTAGCCCACCTTGGACCTTTGGTAGCTCACGGCCAAATCTCCTATTGGGCTTAGTCAAGCCCAATTTTAGCAATTCAACTACACATTGTTTGACTTATTATTCTAGAAAACAAGGCCTAAACAATGGGCCAATATTATTGCTATTCTACTGCTCTTTCATACACCTCTTCAAATATTCACATCTTCTTTGGCCCGTGTGAAGAGTGTGAGAAGCGTATGTGGGTTTGGGCCATCTTGGATGAAGCCCAATTGGATCTTTTTAAGCATGCCCCTTGTTATTGGGCCTCTTGATGGGCTTGGACTTGAAAGTGTACCTTGGCTTGATGATAGGCTTGTTGGGGTCACATCATCCCCTCCCCCTTGAAGAGGATTTGCCCTGAAATCCTAATGGTCATCCTCATCATTAATAGTACTTGTAAAAGGAACTAAGTTAGTAACGTTAAAAGTTGGATGCACACCATATTCAAGAGAAAGATCTAATTGATAAGCATTATTGTTGATCTTCTTAATAACTTGGAATGCACTATTACCATGAAGACTAAGTTTGGATTTTAGCAATTGAGGAAATATTTCCTTCCTTAGGTGTAGCCAAACTAAGTCTCCTTCATTAAAGGACCGAACCCTCTTACCTTTATTTTTAGAATGGGCAATTTTTTCCATTTGGGCTTGAATTTGACCTTTAACCTTCTCATATAAATCTCTTATAAATTTATACTTAGAAACCCCTTCTTTATGAACAAAGTCAAAAGAAGTTGGAAGAGGCAATAAACCTAATGGTGTAAGAGGGTTAAAGCCATAAACAACCTCAAAAGGGAGAGTTTGGTGGTGTTATGGACCACTCGATTGTATGCGAACTCAATATGGGGAAGATACTCATCCCAAGATCTATGGTTCCCCTTAAGCACAACCCTAAGCAAAGCACATGGGCTTCTCACACTCACTCTAATTGAAAGCAAATGATGGCATTTATCCATCTCTAAATCAACTTCTTTTGCTTCAGACACATCTACACTTGGCATGTCTATTAATTCACCATGCCATATCCACTTTGTGTAGCTGTTTAAGAAACCATCACAAAGAACATGCTCCTGAATAACGTCAGTTGGTAGTTTTCTCTCATTCAAACAATTAACACACGGGCAGTAGAATTTTCCATTATTATTCGGAACATTCATATTTGCAAATTCAAGAAATTCTTCTACTCCATTCTCATATTCATTTGTTGTGCATAAAAAATTTATCCAACTCTGATCCATCGTTGTGTGTATAAATTAACACCATTGCTTTTGGTTAGAGCTTAGAAACAGCCAAACACGTAGTCCAATCTGTGAACTCAACACTACCACCATTTAATATAACATAACTCATTTGACTTTGGAATAGTTCACACAAAGGAATTCTAAGCAACAAAAATTCTATGAACACAAGCTATATAACTCACTAATGAAGATAGAACAAAAGAATCTCTCAAACAGTTCAACAACAGTTTTTATTGATAGTAGAAATCATAATTCCACAACTAAAATTTAATTAAGATGCAAGAATTTGGAGATACTAATTTATGCAACTGAAATTAATTTATGGACAATGTTTTAATTTTATAGTAGATAAAAATTAACCTCAATCTTAAAAATAAAGATGCCAAAGAGGGTTAAATGACTTGAATCAACTGTAAGCACAAATAACAAATGAATACTCAAGTTTAAATAGGAGCAAGAAAGTACAGAGACAAAATTCGTGAAGGGATTAAATGAACTAAACAATGGGTTGGAAAAAACAGTTACACAGGCTTTTCATGAACTGAAATCAACAAGACAAGAGAAAAAAGGTAAACTTGGTCAGGAGCGAACAAGGGGCAAATCTGACACCAATGGCAATTGACTGGGATAGAAGATTTTGCATACTGCTTGGAAATTGAATGGTGGAACACGTGCTCTAAATATTTGAATTGGAAACATAAAAATGTTGGTATCATGCAGCGGAATGTTTAAGTGTTTGGACAAAAACCAAGAGGGGGTGAATTGGTTTTTGGTAATAAAATTAATACTTTAAAATTTTTCCAAAATTTTATCAATTAAATCAAATATTAATTTCTTTAAATTGAATAGTAGATAAAATAAAGAGATGGAGAAGAAGATTGAACACAAGTATTTATACTGGTTCGGATCAAAAGACCCTACGTCTAGTTGTTAATCTCTCAAAAATGAGAGTAACTAAATCACTAACAAATAACGGATTACAATCAGATAATAAAAGAGTAAGGAAAGAAAACACCTCTCTTGAACACACAAGAGATGAACACCTTTCTCTGAATCACACAGAGAACCTTGACCTTAGCTTTCCTAGCAACAACAACAGCACTCAATCTCCTAGAACACCTCTCAGGAAAAGTTATCGCTCTACCCACACTAGGTTTTTCAAAGCTTCTTTTGAGAACACTCAGAGAACTCTCTTGCAGTCACAACACTAGCACTCTAGCTTCTAAAAAAGGTGAGTGAGAAGTAACAGTGATGTTCCTTAAATAAGGGTTCCAAAAATTAGGTTAAAAAGCTGAACAGTCGCGCCCAACTGACCAGGATAATTGATTATCATTAGTGATAATCGATTATTCCAATGTGTTTTATGAAAAACAAATTTTTGAACAGATAATCGATTATAAAAGGTGATAATCGATTATTCTAGTGCTTTCTTGAAAAAATTGGTTCAGCTCAGGATAATCGATTATCCTAAGTGATAATCGATTATCACTTTGATTTTTCGTGAAATACCAGAATTTTCTTGTGCAATATTGATTCTAACTATTCTAATTACACTTTACAAGATAGCTTTAAACACAACAACACATGTTCTTCATATTGACTTCCAGATGGCTTTCAGGCTTCTTTTATCATCATCAAAATCTTGCTTCAGCATTTAGACTTGTATTGCTTTTGCCAACAATCTCCCCCTTTTTGATGATGATCAAAACAATATGTTTAAAGTATCTGCAATCAAAATATCTTA
>Ga0214544_1007670_pt1 | contig 18707 bp, 13 predicted proteins | sample CNSS3metaG_FD_160074 | JGI IMG/M metagenome (GOLD analysis project Ga0214544, IMG submission 160074) | Root nodule microbial communities from cowpea collected in UCLA plant growth center, Los Angeles, California, USA - CNSS3 | ecosystem: Host-associated > Plants > Roots > Nodule | place: USA... | reverse complement strand
TTGGAATTTTTTTGTGATGTGTTGAATTAGATCTGTAGATGAAAACCCTAGGTTTAAATATCATAATTATACTCTATTAGGGTCATGCCATATAATTTAACAAAATCTGAAGCGAGCTGTCAATCGATAATGTAACCAGATTGGTACAGAAGTAAGTCAATGTCTATTATGAATTATGAAGCATGATAAATTTGATAAGCAATGCCTAAGAGGATTGGAACCTGGTCATCAAGAAAGTCTGTACGCTTGTAACATATCCGCATGCCATTTGACAGTACCAGTTCAGTAGCTCCAATATTTGAATATTCCAATTCCTGCACAACATGCCTAATTTGAAGACAGGGGAGGGATCAAGATTTCGAATGTGATTTCCTAAACATAATTTAACTGGAAGAAAAACCAGAACAGTCATAAAAATTGTTACACAGAATAAGTCACATTTCAAAAGCTATAATGAAAGAAATTGTATCCATATGATAGGTTAATAACTGGTATACAAAACCCTGCCTTACATAAATAGTAGCAGCTGGTTAAACAGATTATATTGGCTATCTCAACTTAGAAAAAATAAAGATTTTAATGAAATATGGTTATAGTCGCAAGGTAAACAATAAGACCTAAAATCATAAAAAACTGAGCCCTACATGGAAAACCATTATTTTCAGTTTTCTCTAACCATTCTGAAATTTGGAATTCTTGTTATTATAACATATGGGCAGGTAGGATAAAATGTATGGCCACATAACCATGACACTTATCATGGAAAAGGAATTTACTTTGTTTTCTCTGAATAGATCTAAGTAATAGGAGTTAAAAAAGAACCATCAAACCTTAATGCTTTACAAATTTGTATGATCTTTTGATAACGAATTGCAAATGTTCTCATAGGAAGAAACATGTCATTGTCAACCACTCTTTCATAAAAGGATAAAGATGCAACGTCTACCTAAAACAAGCTACCAAGGAGGTACTTAATAACAGCAGCGCTGAGACTTGATTCTACGGATTAACAATGATGATTCGAAGGACACATTCACATGTCATTATATAAGGGCGGGCCAGAAATCAGAAAATAAAGAGCTATATTGGCAAATGAAAATGTAATGCACAAAAAAGAGAATGATTTCATGGTCGAATCAAACTCACCCCATATTTGGCTTTGTAGTGACAATTTCTTCTGGAACATGTTCATCGTCCCAATAAGAGATTATCCCTTCTTCCTCCATAAGATTGACTTTCTTAACAACATTTTTCAGATCATCAAGCACAGCAAATGGCTGGGGCTCAATAGTCTTTATGACACAGCTACATGATGTCCTTAACTTCTCAGAACACTTAGAGATTTCTAATGTTGATATATCTGATGGGTATAAATAACACAACATCAATTACAAGGCTTCACAAGCTTAATTATCCAGAAATTTAATGTAAAAAAAAAAAAAAAAAAAAGTAGAAGATAATCGACTCACGTGGTAGAAGAGTCTTTTGGAGTTGAGCCTCATACTCAATCCCAACAACAGGTTCCCCGTGGAGAAAGTGCTGCATGAACAAAGAAAAGATTATCTCCAAAGCCACCTATAGTTTGTTATGAGATCTTTTAATGTGAAAAAAAAAAATACTTGTAAATATTCATCTCTCAAGCTGGTAGATTGAATTTGATCTCGCTCCAAATACGCAGATTCAATCTCTGACATCAGTAGGGCACGGACTACAGATATTTCACGATCTGAAAAGCCATGAAGTCTTACCCTCGCAACCTGAAATTTGCTGTCATAAATATCAAAATAAAAGGGGAAAAAATAATGGAACTGGAAGAAAAAAATGAAAGAGAGAAAGATGAAGAAAATGCAACTCAGGTCAAGATGAAAGGCACCTCTATTAACATCGATTCCAGGGCTTCAATAGTTCCTTTTCGTTTACAAGAGGAAGTCATTATATTGGCCTTTAATGGGCGAACTAAAACATCAGCAGCGGCAGAACAGGAGAAATAAGGTGGATCATTTCTACGAGCTATTTTAAAGAACCTCTGGTTTAAAGCATAGAGGAACATGGATTCTGCAAGTAAATTACGGTAGTCTTTCACTGTCTTAAGCTCATCCACTGGCGTCTTATAGCTGATCATCACTGCAGACTGTTATTAGGAAAGCCCATATTAAAGTGTTAATTTCAAAGCAAGATAAAATCACTAACAAAAATCCTGGAACTTGAATTAAAAGTTAATGGTTCGTTACCTACTTACCCCAGCAGCTTCGGATTCAACAAAACACGAAAATCGTGGCTCATCATGTGATGGAACCTGGAATGTTGGCATAAGTGGAGGATCAGGATCTGGAATTTTCTGGCCAAAATGAGTCTTTATTAACTCAACTACATCCTGCAATTGTGTGTGAGTGGTTAAGGAAATCACAATGACAACTAAACAGCACAGTTACTTTACCAAACAAAAATCAAATGTGAATAAATAAAGCACCTGCGTATCAGAAAAATCTCCAACTGCTATCACTGCCATATTGCATAAATGGTACCACTTCTTGTAAAAATGCTTCACAGTCTCTGAAGAAACCGTCCGAATCACTTTCTCTAGGCCAATTGGCAGCCGTTCAGCATACTGCAATCCATTCAACACTTCATGAAATAACACCAATCGATATAAAACAATTCCCCAAACTGCAATCACATGTTCTAACCATTTTAATCAACATTGGCTAATAATATAGCAAGTAGCAAGTGTTGAATACAGGCACCTTTGAACCTTCCATCATCAACATCCAATGAGCATCCTGCAGCCGCCCCGTGGCATTTCTGCTTCCCCTGTACTCTTCCAAGACAGCTCCTCTCTCTTTCGCCAAGTCATCCTTCGAAACTCGAATCTACAAACACAGAACAATCCAATTACAAAAAACTAGAACAACAAAACAGAGTTATGCAAACAGAGCATAACACAATTCTAATCGAGACCTCTGAACTGAACTCCGCCAAGACCGAAATGGCCTGAGACAGCAGCTCCGGCTTGTCGACCGGAACCAAGAGCTCGTAAACTGTGTCGTCGGCAGAGGTCACGGCGTTCTGACAGGCCCCGAATTCGGCTCCAATACTCTCGAGGAATTTTACGATGTCGTGATTGGTGTATTTCTTGGTGGCACTGAACGCGAGGTGTTCAACAATGTGAGCAATTCCGCGTTCCTCCTCCTCTTCGAGAACTGATCTGTCGTAACCGATTTCACAATCAGCAATTCAGCATTGAATGATTCATAATACACGGCATATATGAATGGATAATTAGGTTAGGTTAGGTTATCGGTTACCCAGCCCTGACGGCGAGAGCGAGAGCGGCTCTCATGCGAGGCTTGGAATTGCAACGAACGTAGTAGCGAAGGCCATTGTCGAGAGTGCCGTAGTCGACGCCGACGGGTTTGTCGGAGAGAAGCTGCTCCATGTCGGCGTTGACGAGCTTAAGCGATCTGAATCCTTGTTTCTTCGAGATCGGAGGTACAACGGCGGGAAGTAATTCCATTCTTTTGTTTTCTTCACTCTTTGCCCAGTCTCAACGTGATATTGATATTCTGCGCCACTTACCACTGTCACTCACGATACTACCCACTCACTCTCCTCTCTCGTTTCTTTCTCTTTTTCTTTTTCCTTGTAATTTCTTTTTGCACTTAATAGTTTCTTTGAAACCCACCTCACCTCGGGAACACAAGGGTTAAATTATATTTTTGTCTTTATGTAATTTTCTAAGTCAGAAATTCAAGGATTGGAGTAGGCAGTTTCATGATGTAGATTATATTTTTGTCTTTATGCATCCTTTTCAATTTTCACATTAATCAGAAATTTAAGGATGGGAATAGGATGTTTTACATTGAATTAGATGAAAAATATATAAAAAGAAACATAAAAAAATTCATGTATTAAAATTTTAGATAAAAATTATTTATGACTATTTTACTTACAAGTCTCCCATATTAATTTCATTTGTAGAAGCCAAAAATATTAATTTAGATACAACTCTATGTATTTTCCCCAATTATATCTTCTTCTTTTTTATTCTAGGTAGATTCAATGTCAATTTGTTTATCAAATGAACTAGTTTAGAATTCATATTTTGAATAGTGAAATTCTTAATTGTACTTATTATTATTCTCAATTCCATAAATCTGCTCGGAATTTAACCTATATTTTTTCTTTACTTTTTTAATTGAGAAAAAGAAAAATATAATTTAAAAAAATAAATAAAAGTTAAGAAATGAAAATGTTGATATTGAATTTTATTTATTTCAAAATGAGGGAAAAAATAATTTAAGTGTGAATAAAATTTTATTTTGTAAGATAAGATAATTAAAATATTTTTAGACAAGGCATACAAATATACATGTAAGACACGATAGATGTGTAAAAAAAAAAAAGTCAATACTTTTCATAATTTTGATAAAAATAAATACAATGGAACAACATTTAAAAATTAAAATTTCTGAGACTGTAAAACTGTGTCAAGTAAATACAAAGATACCGTTTTTACACAATAAACCATTATGTCTATTTTTTATCCAAAATTTCAAAAATAGAATTATATTTTCTATTATAAAAGTGTTATTCTTTATTCTCTATTTTCGTTTCAGGAAAACTAAAGTACTATCTAATTTTGGTTTTCATGAAACAAATTATGAATCGTTTTTCAACAATAAGATTAGGGTCGAACAAAACATATTCATCTTATCCGAATAAATATAAAGTAAAATTTAACATATGATTGAATTAGATGAAGTAAGGGAATAATGTTAAACAAATAAAGTTGAGTAAAATAAATAATATCAGTCGAGTTTTGATAGTGTGTTGTATTTTGTGAATATTTAACTCAATTCAAATACATATTTTAATATTTATAAATTAGTAAAAATATTTTAATTTTAATTTTTAGTATGATATTATTTTTGTTAAAGTTTATTAGTAAGTTATTTAAAATCATAATCTATTATAATAATAATTATTATTTATTAAAATATACAAATTATAGTTAGAGATTTACTATATTTCTATCATTTATTTAAAATAAAAATATTTGTTTATTAAAAAAATAGTTTAATACGTTGTAATCTGAAAAATAAAATCAAAGTAATCTACAATCAAAATAGTCTTGATTAAAATAATCTTGATTATTGTAATCCGGTAAATTAAATAATTAAAATATTAAATATGAATTATATATATATATATATATATATATGGATTTTAAAAAAATCACGAGTTTTTTTTAAAGAGATATCCATACATAATAAGATAGATAAGGGTTAGATTCTTTTTTTCAAGTTAAGTAGTAGATAAGTATTATCTATGCTCAACCGACTCATTGTCATTCCAAATAATGTCAAAAGATATTAATTTCAACACAAACATGTTCATTGCACTTGAGCAAATATTAACATTGGTGTATAGCATGAATTATTTAAGCATGTAAGTTTATTCTTGTACTTAGGTAAATATTAGCATTGGCATATAACATGAGCTATTTGAGCATGTAAGTTTCTCATTGTACTTAGACAAATATCAACACTGACATATAGCATGTGCTAATTGAGCACATGGGCCTTTTGGTCTTATGCCTCACGAAGCGGGATTGCGGGTCTGAATTATTGAACCTAGAGGATGTTTAGGCAAACTACGAGGTTAAGGCAAAGGCGAGTGTTTTCAACATTATATATTTTTTCTTTGGGTTTGATAGTTGTTTGAGGATAAAGAGGATGAAACCAAGTTAGTGATTGTTGCATCGGTTAACAAAATTATTCCCAATAAATTGCTTAGTCGGTGAGGTTTACAATAAGGAAGAAGGATTGCATAATGAGTTTGGAGGATACTTAAGATGGGGTGTGAAAGAGCCTTTGACTATTTGAAATGTTTTAGTTGACACCGACTTAGGTTGTGATAAAGAATACCTGAAATGGACATGACTCTTAGAGCGAGAATGCAACAGAGAGACTACCACCTTATCTTTTTAAAACGAATAGGAGAAACTGGATATGTTAAAGTTTATAAAACGATTATTTGAGTAATTTATTATATAGATAATAATTAATAATTAAACTATATAATTAGTAGTAAATAATTAAAAAAAGAAAATTAAAAATAATTGTAAAAAAACGTTAGTGGGTTAAGTAGGTCAACTCACCTTCAACCCGATTCAAACCCATTTAACCCGTGAGTTAAGGAGGTCAACCTATCTTCTTTCTGCCGTCTAAAGATTATTGGTCAGACGAATTTTTAACTAAAATAAAAGTTGTTTATTTAATACATTAATTTATTAAAATATAAAAAATAAAAAACAAATAATTATTAATAATTAAAATAAAATACTTAAGTTTATAAATAACTTAAAATTCATCCGAACTATATTTTCATATAAGTTAATTTCTTTTACGTAAAACAGCATATTTAATAATTTAAAAAATATTTTTAATATGTTACATCAAATGTCATGTAACAACTTTACAAATAATAATGCTTATAAAAAATTATTATTTATATTGAGTAAAATATGTTTTCTATTAAAAGTATAAAAAAAAACATTTTAATAAACTTTCATAAACACGTGCCTCACTTCTTAAAAAAGAAAAATTTTCATTCCCTTTTCTATCTTTTCCTTCTTTTTCCGTGAGGTAACCTAGCCTAACCCGGACCTAACCCATTGAATTCTTGTACCATAAAATGCAATTAGGCGGCAATAATAAGTTCCCTGAAAATGTGGATATAGCTAACATGGAACAAGTTTATAAACATGGCATGGCCTAAGACGGTAGGTAGACTTTGCCCTTCCACCCATGGAAAATTTTTAGCCATGACCTGCATAAAACTATGCGATAATCATAAAATAAAGATTTGTACTTTAATAGATCTCCAAATATACAAGTAATAGAAATACAGGAATGAAGCACTGACTCGGTGAGTCCATCTAAACTTCAATCCACAAAACAACAACAGGGATGAATAATACAAGAATATACATATGCTTAAAAAAAGGAGCAGTGCAAAGATATGTACAAAGATAATACAACAGCAAAGATCTATATACAAAGAGATTTGACGAGGGGAGGACTTTTCACAAGGTGGTTTCTTCTCAACAGTTAACTATAGCCATGATATTTTGTAAAGCTGATCCACAGTTCATATACAAATCCAAAGAAGAATGCTACTTCCAACTGCATCCAATTCGCCAATACAGTTTGGAAAAACTTCTCCTGATACTAATGCCACCATAGTTCATACTCCCCTTTCTGATCCCTCATCTAGTTTCTTTCAACTTTTTAACATCGGAGATAATTTTTTGATCGACATTCTGGGTCGTTAACGTTCATTTATGCTTACTGGAGTTGATTCAACAAAATATATTCAAAGTCTGACAATGTCCTAACATGACTCGTCTATTCGTAAACCTATGATACAACAAATCAACGAGAACCCCCCTTTTTCATAACCAAGATAGCAGCCACCAAACTAGATGCCATCAGAGACCCAAGTATCCTTGATTCCTTCTTTCCATATTCCCCATCTCCATCTCACTCTTGGGAATTTGCTTCTGCATGATGAGATCAGGCCGCCAGCAACATATGAATCAACATCGCGATGGATAAGAAGCGAAACATCAGACAACTGGGTGCTTTTATCCAAAACAGAAGAGATAAATGCAAGAGTAACCTCCACTTCATGGACCACTAGATGTGCAATAAGTTGTTTTATCATCTTCATCCCAATCCCATCTTTCAAACCTCCCCGTCTGAAAGAATTCTCCATCACATGCCAGGCTCCAGGACCTAAATTAAGACATGTTATGTTCGGAAAACAATCCAACAAAGTATCAATCCCAAACTCTGCTGCTTCAACCTGTTCTCTTCTTCCTACTAAATCCAAGGTAAGTCTCTTTACCGTGCCGCAGTGACGAAACATGCTAAACAAAAAACAAAGAGAGAGGCATTCTACACTGAGCTGAAGGCATTGTATATTAGCACAATTTTTCAACCTGAGCTCATCAGTATTCTCGAGAGAGAGATTAAAATTCGTCAAGGAAGGGGCTTCAAGGACAACCAACCTAGGTTTGATGCATCTGAGATCAAAATCAACAAGGCAAGGTGCACATATGATCAAAGAAAGTGGAGCATTTGAGACCGACCATTGAAAAGTGGTAAGGTGTAAGAAATTAATCTTAGGCTCCTTAAGTCCACCAACCCCAATAAGACTGAGTTGAGTCAAATTAGGGAAACAAGCATTGATCCTGCTTAAGTCCTCATCATCCAGTCTCACAAACTCAAGGGTCAAATATCTCAACGTTGGCATCAAACACAGACCATCCACGGATAACCATGCATTCCTCACAACCAATTTCACAAGATTATGACCTGAATAAGACACATTGCAAATTTCCATGAGAGACAGACAAAACTTCGACGCATATTCTTATGGTATGTTTGGATGCACAGAAAGAAGATATAAATGAATACAATACATTTTTTTTTTGCTTGATTTGAGAGAAAGTGTTTTAAAATAAGAATTCACGAATTTCTTTCCTTCATATTTCCCTTCTACTCAAATTTCGATATTGTTGGTAAGTTTAACAGGGAGGAAAGAACTTTGATGAAAGAAAATAGAGTACTGATGTATTTTCTTTGGTTGGGGAGAAAATGAAAGGATTTTTTTTTTTTTAGAAAATGTAACTAACAACAGTTCAAATATTACATTGTTATCTTCAATTCTACCTTACAAACATACCATTAGGATCTTTTAATATTATTTTTCAACCAGAGTTGAAGTTTCACATTTAAACATATGTTATCTTAATCTTCAACACAAATTGAAACACCAATTCTGACGGAAAGAATACGAACACAGGCAAGAAACCGCATTATTGTAAGAGAAGTAAAATAAGAATAAAGGAAATTTGAGAATCGAGAAGCTAACAGGTGGAAGAGATGAGGGACAAGGCTTCGGATCGGCGCCAACAAGACTGGACCCAGAAATCGGAGACGGAGAAAGATTTCAGAGCGTGGGAAATGGATGGAAGCCACTCTCTGATGAAGCTCATGTCGGTAAGGTAGAGATCGTCGGACTCATCCTCGACGTCGTCGAAGGAGACGCCACCGAGGGCGCGATCGACGCCCAGCGAGACGGAGTCGAGAGTGGAGGTAGAGCGAGAAACGAGGTGAGAGAAGACGGTCTTGAAGGGGGTGACGTGGTGCTTGGTCTCCGGCGAACGGGACTTGAGGTAGCGCGACATGGAACAGACCAGGTTCAGCCACCGCACCTCGTATGACGCCGCGTTTAGACCCTTGGACACCGCCCTGCACCGCGCCACATCGGTGGTGTCCGTTAAACGACTCACAATTTCCACCAACAGCGACTCCGGAAGCTCCTCCATCATCGCCAATCGAATTGCGAAATTGCATTCAACATAGAGAGAGAGAAAGGGAGAGAGAGAGAGAGAGAGAGAGAGAGAGAGAGAGAGAGAAGAGTTTGTGTTTGTGTTTGTGTTTGCGTTTTGTTTTTCGGGTGACCGTGGAATTTTGACTATTTACGTATTTGACGTAAGCGAAATGTCGAATATACCCCTGCCATAAAATTCACTATATTTCGAAAACCCTAGAGAGAGAAACAGGGGGTTTGGTTAGAGAATTTAGAGAGATGGGGAGGAGGATACTGAACGATGCCTTGAGGAGTATGGTGAATGCAGAGAGGAGAGGGAAAGCTATGGTGGAACTCAAGCCAATTTCCACCGTTATGTCTTCATTTCTCCGAATCATGAAAAACCATGGTATCTTTTCTTTCTTTTGTATTTCTTTTTTCTGAACTCGAAACCCCTTTTAACTGCTTCACAATTTCAAATCTGGCAATGATGAAATGGTATGATTTCGCTTTTGAAAAGTGATTTCAGTCTCTGAAATTTATGTCATTATTCGTCGTCTATCTCCTCTCTCCTTCATTTATATGTTTGGAGTTTGAATGACTTTCGTTGTTGATTTGATTACTGTTATCATCTTCCATCTGAGTCTGAGCATGAATTTCCGTGTGAGAAATATCTTGTTGCTTAGGTAGATGAAAATGAAGGGTCCATGAACCGAAATAAAGTTCTTTAAGATTCTGACAGTTACTCTATATTGCGCCACTGTTAGTGTAGCTAATTTGGCTTAAATTCCTAATAGGTTATATCAAAGATTTTCAAGTCTATGATCCGCATAGAGTGGGGAGGATAACGGTTGAACTACAAGGTAGGATCAACGATTGCAAGGCCCTTACATACCGAAAAGATATCAAGGCAAGGGATGTTGAAGCCTACAGATTGCAGACTCTTCCTACGCATCAGGTTCGTTTATGTTAATGATTCGTTTTCATGTTATAGCTTCCGGCAGCTGTTTCTGTCTGATTGTGGTTGTTATAATTTGTGTTTTAAGAATAATATTTAATCGGAAATCAAAGGAAAAGGATAATTGTGCCTTTCTTTTTCTGTGTGCAGTGGGGTTATGTTGTGATTACAACTCCTGATGGTGTTTTGGATCATGAAGAAGCCATTAAGAAGAATGTAGGTGGCCAGGTTCTTGGTTACTTTCACTGAAATGATCGTTGTCATGCTATTTTGGCTGTGTATTACGTTCAGTTATGTTTCCAGATAAACATTCAAAGAAATTTTTTTTTCCTGTATGAATGTTATAAGATAGCAGCTCATGCATGGAGAGTATGATGAATTGCATTTGATGCTTTGTAGAAATTAGTCCTGTTTTGGTTAAATGGTATATTAAACGTGAAGGAATGCTATGCCTCCTACTTCTTAATCTACTTCAAATTCCAAGTTCATGTAGTCCAGGGTTAATTCTATCATTCTACGCAATTGTTTCCTATTTCTCAAAAATTGCAGTTTTGGATGAGAAGATATTTCTTGTAAACGATGTCAACGTTTAAATTAATGTCCAACCCTGTTTCTCAGTAGTCATTTATGATATGCTTAACAAATTCAAGCCCAATTATTTTGCTACATTTTTCAGCTCTTGTAAGTAAACTACGAGTGTTGAAATAGACGTGTACAAATGCATTTGCCATCCAATTTAGGGTGAAAAATAAGAAATATCTCTGCTTGTGAAAATTTTGGCTCCAAATTTCTTAGTATTACAGTGTTCTGATATTTCATGGAAGAAGAACGCAGTGAACAACAGCAGCATCATTGATATTTACTAGTTAAATTAAGAAATTGTCAAAATAGTAAATTCATTGATATTTTAATTTTAGATGTGTGCAGAAACATTTATGATGTGTGGCAGTTCATCTCAATAGAGAAACTATTACCGCTTATGCGATTACTTCACGCTTTGAAATTTGTAAAATGTGTAAATTTTCAATTGTACCGTTCGATCTTTGCGTAGCTGTTATAAATTCCTTCTATCCTTGCCCTTACATTGTTACATATATAATAACATTACTAATTTTTTATCTACCAACATTAGTGACCGGTTGTTATCTACCAAAAGTCACTACATAGTGGTTTCAAAATTATATTTAGCTTCATCTTATAATCTTAAGAAATTCAATGATTTTTTTTTCTTGTGAGATTGAAGTGTCCTCGACGTTGTTTTTTGTACTAATTTAGGTATCCACCTTATTTCTACCAAACATGACGTTCCTTGTAGATAAAGAATCACACGTTTTATTTTATTAATAGTAAATAGCAACACTCGGTGATTCGCATTACAGTCAAAATCATAAGCCCCACAGTTTGAGGGAAATCAATTTTAACCACCCACAGAAAAAAGCAGAATGAAAAACCAAAAACATAGTACGTCAAGTTAACTTGGATCATAGTACGAAACATTCTGAAATGGTGTTCATTGAACACGCCTGCAAATAGTGAAGCCATCACCAATTGAAACAACAGAAATTTCAACACGAGAATCATCTGCAATGGCTTTGTTGAAAGCTACAACAGACTGTCTGTATTTTCTTCTGGGTATTGGAACATCCTCTTCAGGCCATGCAACAGTTCCACCCCAGAGGGTGTTATCATAGATTATTAACCCACCAATCTTCACCAGTTTAAGAAGCCGCTCGTGGTAATTCCAGTAGTTATCTTTATCAGCATCAACGAAAGCAAACTCAAAACTATCCTTATTTGAATCCTGTAGCAGAACAAACACAACCAAAATATCAAACAAAAACTACTATAAAGGAGTTAGATCAGTAACATGACAGCAACACAGAATGATGCTCACTTCTTGTAATAGTTTATCAAGAACAGGTAAAGCTGGTGACTGTATGAAGTCGATCTTGTGCTCTATACCAGCCTTCTTAATGAATGGTAGTCCTATCTCATAAGCTTCTCTATCTGGATCTAGGGCTATAACCTACACCACACAAACAATGGAGTTGGTGACATAGAACAGACATATTATTAACTGTACCAAATAACCTTCAAAAGTGCAAACCTTTCCATCATCTGGAATGGTGAGTGCAGTGAGGAGAAGAGAGTATCCTGTAAAAACTCCCACTTCAATGGTCTTTTTAGCATTCAACAGCTTCAAGAGCAAGGCCATTAGCTGACCCGCATCAGGATCAGCACCCATGAAGCCCCTGGTCAGTGAAAATGGCATTACGTAAACAGTTTCATTATGATATGGTAACTAAATTTATAAAACAAAGCCCTTTATTAATGTTTACTAGTTGAGCACAGACACTGCTATCACAAATATTCAGATGAGTGAAAAACTCTAGGTAGATCCTGAGAATGGGGACCCCGATCAACACAATAACCACACCACAGATTCATTAAGACGATGCAGAAGCTAAAAACAAGAAACATAGAAAAGAAGCAGATGTACAAGATGCAATGTAAAAGTAAATAGATTATAATTCTGACCAAGCCTCGTACCAAAAACTGAAACTTATAGCAGTCTTTCGAATTTCAACCAAGACCTTAACTTAACTATGTTAACAGACTTTGTTTTTGTTGTTTTTAATAATGTCAACCAGGGCGGATCTTTGTTGTGGTCCCTCAAAATTTTTAATTTTTTTTAAAAAATATATGTAGTATATAATATAAATGAAAATTAGATTAGATGGATTTTTATTTTTTTATAAAGTATAATATATAATGTTAATGAATAATAAAACATAAAATTAAATATCATAAAAGTGAAAAAAATTTATAGAAATATTTTTTATTTTCTCTTTCACTATGGTGTAAGTTTTTTACAGTACTCATTTTTCACACTTTGATGTTTTTTTTTATTGGCGAAATAACCATTCTTTCTATTTATATTTTTCATATATTCTCTTTCATTTTTAACACTCCTGTATATTGTGAAAGTTAAATATTAGTATAATAGTTAGTACTTTATTAATCGTATTATCATGAGTTTTTTTTTATATCTTTTTTCTATAAATATAGAAAGAAAGATATGTATTATATATTTATCCATACCAATTTTTAGTTATGACTTAATTATTATGACTTTTTCTTTCAGTGTTAGTTCTTCCAGTGGGAGAAAGAATAATTACCAAGGGTGTGTTGCAGTGGCATTCCTGAGCTCTTTGAGAGTCTCTGCTTCTCGAGGGTAAACGCTAGTCTCCAGTATATACTGCCACAACATTGTTGTTGGATTGAACAATTTATGAAAATGAAATCCAAGGAAAAAGTAATGTTTGTACGACAAACCTACCTTTGTCAACTTCTCACTCTGCAGTATTATTGGATTAGAGGACATTTCTATTTCTCTTTGTTTTTTTCTTCTGTTGGACTTACAATGCGTCTCCTGTTTAGGTTTCGGCCATTTAAAAGAAGTGAAGCGGAGGTTGCACGTTGCAACGTTGCAACCCCCGTTCCTTCATCTGTTCAACAAACAATCAAGGGGGTGTAAATATGTATTTCCTTTTATGTGGGTGTTTTGAAGTTATAAATTTTACCAAATTTTTTCAACAATAAAACTTTCTTAAAAAGTTAAAATTGCTGTCACATTTAGTTTTATTTAATGTTTGTTCTTGGAGGGAAGCCAGTATCTGACGAAGGTGGCCGTTACATTACAAAATTTTGTTTTAGTTAATGATCTCAATAATGGAAACTATCGAATCAAGTTTTTTTAATAACAGTGATGTGAGAAGGTAGACATGGTGGGACTCATCACCATAACCACCGGAGGTCGTTGTTGTTCCCTTTCGCAATCATAGGACGCCGCTAACGGGAACCCCACAGCCTGACAGTAACAGCGACAACAACAGCGACCCACTTTTTCAACACAGCTACCAGATTCATTTATTGAACTCTTGATTTGGTACTTTTCTTTTTTTGACTTGAACATTTTGCACGTGACAATTGCTTCCTGCACTCCATTATTTTCTTTATGCACCTACAATTATAAAATTTTACCTTTTTGCCCTTAGGAGTTTTATTTGAAACATTTGGGTAAGTGGATTAGTGTTGTCCGGATAATGGATTCCATAAGGTACGTGGCTGACCAGAAAATTGATTCGAAGGGAAAAAATAATGACGGGAAAATGAATTCCGGAAGGAGAAAAATGATATCCAGAAAATAGATTCCAAAAGGGAAAAAACATTTTTCGAGAGAGATTTCAGAAGAGGTAAGATTCGGAAAAAACAATTCCAAAAAGAAGAATTGCTGAAAAAAATTCCGAAAAAAGATTGCAGAAACATATTTTTCTTTTCCGAAAACAAAATTTCCAAATAAATTTTCTATTTTTGGATTACATTTTTCGAATGTAACTTTCAAATAAGGACAAAATCGGAAATTAAATAAATTCCATAGGGTGCAGAAAGAGAATGATAGGGTGCAGAAGCAATACCCTTCTCCCTCCCATACTATTATTGATATAAGGCTTTTTTTTGTTATTTGTTGGTAGACCACCTATATTCATGATGGGATAACAATATAGAAATATTTAATAATTTTTTTTTCAAAAGTTTATTCAAATATAATTATTTTCTACGCGGTAAATGTGTCTATGGAATATACATTCTTTGATAAAAAAAATTTAAAATTTTATGAGAGTAATTGAACTAATGAAAAATAAAAAAAAATTTAAATTTTATTTTAAAAAATAAAAATTTAAAATTTTTCATGGTTTTTACTTTATATATTTAGTTTTCGTATTTTCTCTTCGGCTTAATTTTAGTTTGGGAGATCAAAATATAATTAAGATGACTACTTATTTTTCTAATATTGATACAAATTATTTTTTATATAAATTGTTATGACATTGTTTTTGCAAATTAGTTTATTTCTTATTTGATATACTAAGAATTTATCGGCCAATGTTACGAAAATTATCTTTTGACATATGTGAATTAGACTTTTTTTTTATATAAGCCAGTCATAATTATTGTTTTTGTCAACGTTTACATTTATTATTTTTTATTACTAACATGAATGTTAGGTTGTTTCAATTTTATTAAATGTTGACTACAAATTATTTTAGTCATTAAATAGTGTTATTTGATATTTAAATAATTTTTAAATTAAATAGTAATTGAAATATTCAGTTAAATGAGAAAATTTAAATTTAATAAATTTGAATTGATTTACCCAAACAAAATATTTAAAAACAAAATACTTTCAAATAATATTAATTCAAATCGAATGGATTTGAATGTCCCATATATTAAAAAAAAAAATAATCCAAACACAAGTTAGAATTTGGTTGGCTTTCTCATGTGATTTATATTTATATGTTTCACATGTTTAGTTAAACAAATACTTCTAGGTGATATTCAATTGGTTAGAGACATTGAGTTTTCTCAGTATATAACATGTATGCAATAATTTGAATATATTGATAGTTATACCTATAATAATGTGTTGGCTTTTATATATGCAATTATACATTTTATAAGTGTTCTATAAGTTGTTTATCCTTATATTTGATTTTTTTTTCAATACTTATATATTTAGTATTTGTATAACAAGTCTACTTGAAAGTTGTACATCACTTTATATAGGATTTTTAAACAATTTTTTCATTATTGAAAAAAAAAATCAATTTTTTTAAAACATTGAGATTCGTCATAAATCTCTTCATTATGTTGCTCTCTAACGATTGGAAATTAATTATTATAAAAAGTTGAGTTTGTTGTGTTGATTTTTTATCCGACATAAAAAGTTTATTATACTTTGTCCATTCTTTAATAACAAAACTTTTTTTATAACAGTGCATGTTCGTAGATCATGGTGAATCCAGCCAAAGGTGGAATAATTAAAGTTTATGCGATTAATGTGGTTACAAATTGTGAGTGAAAGTGCATTGAGAATCAAGTTATGCGCCTGCAGAAAATGATTCCATCACCAATTGAAACAAAAGCAATTTCAACACGAGAATCCTTTGAAATTGCTTGGTTGAAAGCAAGCGATAAGAGTCTCCACTCTTGTTTATCCTCCGAAACTGCCTTTTCAGGCAAGGCAACAGTTCCTCCCCACAGTGCATTATCATATGCAACTATTCCACCGATCTTCACCAATCTCATAAGTCTCTCGTGGTAATTCCAGTAATTCTTTTTATCAGCATCAATGAAAGCAAAGTCAAAACTCCCCTCCTTTGCCGCCTGCACATAACCATGGATTCAACATATTCCTTTTTCTTTAAAATCTTAATTTATCATTCTAGAAAGCGAGGTTAAATGTCAGCATAAATTCAATACGGAAAATATAAACATAAGAAAAAAATATTCATAAATTCATTATCTTAAAGATTGTGGGTTGGAGATAGTGTTAATCCCTTATGTATAGATTGAATTCATGTTTTATTGGTGTTGTGTCTTTATGATAGATGCAGATCTCACTTTAGAACTAGTTTTATAAAGTTAAGTTAGACTTAAAGTTTTTTTTATCCCATTGTCTTAAGATTTTGGATTGGTGGTGATATCAATCTTTTATGTGTGAGTTAAACTCATGTCTTATTAGTCTTCTATATCTGATAGGTGCAAACTTCACTTTAGAAACCGATTTTTTAATGTTGAGATATGTTTAAAATTTTCTTGTCTTATTGTCTTGAGGTTTTGGGTTGGGGGTGGTGTTGATCTCTTATGAGTAGCTTGAACTCATGTCTTATTAATCTTGTATCTTTATGATGTAGAAAGACTAAACTTTCTATTTACAACTAATTCTAAGTCAAACACTATCCCTCATGTTGGGTAAACTTAAATGTGAATTATTGCATTTAATTGTGTTAGTATATTTAATTGTCTTAGGAGATCGTAAAGGTCACGAGTATATCTAGTAATGATTCTGGCACGCACTAAATTTCATTAATTATGTAGTCGTTGTATTTAATGAATGTAGTTGAAAAGACCTATAAATTAATCATATATTGTATTGCTGATTGTAAAATACAAGACTTAACATACAAAAGTGTTTATTGAGAGACTTGTTTGTGAAGACATGCAAATGGATATGCATAGCTTACATCTTCTAAGAGCTTATCAAGAACTGGTAAAGCTGGAGACTCAATGAAGTCAATCTTGTGTTCAACACCAGCCTTTTTAATGAATGGTAGTCCTATCTCATAAGCTTTTCTATCTCGATCCATCGCTATAATCTACAGTAGCAAGCACATAATAAATGAATACGGAGCTAACAACAACATAACAAGGAGTATATATAGCTACCATACTAACTTTTCCATCATCTGGAATGGTGAGTGCAGTGAGGAGAAGAGAGTATCCAGTAAAAACTCCAACTTCAATTGTGTTTTTAGCATTCGAAACCTTCAAGAGCATGGCCATTAGCTGACCCGCATCAGGTGCAGCACCCATGAAACCCCTTTAGAATGAAAATCACAGTACATACAAAAAAATTTCCTTATGTCATTGCTCAAAACTCAAATTCAATGAAAAGCCATTCTTTTGAGAAATTCTTTCGCAGAGAGAGAGAGAGAGAGAGAGAAGAATTACATGGGGTGCTTTGCAGTTGCATTTCTTAGCTCTTTGAGGGTTTCTGCTTCTCGTGGATAAACGCCGGTCTCCAATATATACTGCCACAAGAAAAATGAACTTAAGAATCGAATATATACGGAATCAAATGAAAATTCCAAGAAATGTTTGATTTTCTTACCTTTAGTAATCCCTCACTCTGCAATATCACTGTATTCGGGGACACTTTTGGCTCTGATATATTCTCCATTTCCCAGTAACCTACTTACGTAACAGAGTCCTCAAATCAATAAAAAAAAGAAGTTCTACTACATGTTATGATTAGACTTGGTATTCAATACCTGAATTTCAAGGATGTTCAAAGAAGATAGAAGCTAAACTCTGAGCACAGCATATTATTCCACCGTTCTTTAATAGTCTCAATTAATAACGGTAGGAATGCAGATAAGTGTTTTTAGTTAATATAAGTTGCTTCTTTATAATCTTTCAGGCAAAGAATGCTTCATTTAGATCTTGCTCACCATCTTTTCGTGCTCTTCCGAGACATTTTGGAAGACACCCTATTTTAATTTCTTGGATACAGATAAGAAAAATTACTGGCCAGATACATGATTCCAACTAATTTCAACATAATAATATGTACGCAAGTTTTCAATTATAAAATTAAAATATTAACTTTCTATCATATATATATATATATATATATATATATATATATATATATATATATATATATATATATATATAAATTATAAAATTTAAAAAAAAAATATAAAATAGAAATATATATTTTTTTTTTTTTATTTTATTA
>Ga0214544_1007669_pt1 | contig 18709 bp, 12 predicted proteins | sample CNSS3metaG_FD_160074 | JGI IMG/M metagenome (GOLD analysis project Ga0214544, IMG submission 160074) | Root nodule microbial communities from cowpea collected in UCLA plant growth center, Los Angeles, California, USA - CNSS3 | ecosystem: Host-associated > Plants > Roots > Nodule | place: USA... | reverse complement strand
AGCTCCCTAATGTATAAATTTCTGAAATCTGTGTTTTCTTCTTTATGTTTATGCATGCAAATTATGATGAAGAAAACAAATTATGTTATGTTATTGCTTTGTAAAATGACATTATGTTTGAACCCATTATGGACTTCTCGTTTTTAAGGTCATATTAAGGAGAAAGGGATGATATAGTAGTACATGGAAGGGATCATGTCGATCAAATGATGTGTGACCGCCATGACTCTTATTATTTCTGTATCTTCAATTATGAATAATGATGGAACCAATTTATGCAAGGTCTTTTATTGCGCATTATGTTTATGTATTAAATCACATAATGTTATGACATCATATAAGTCAAGTGGGAGAATGTTAGAATTAATTGACGAATTAATTCTATTAGTGACTCATTTGAAATATTATGATGGGCCCAATTGTGATTTAATAAAATATAAAGACTTATTGGTTATTATTATAGGAAGTGATAATAAAATAAAATAAAGATAAAGATAAAATAAAAACCAACTGGATGGACGTTGGTTTATAAAGGGATTGGGGTTCTGTCTCTGGCCATAAGGTTCTTTTCACAGTAACCCATCAAGAACGTGTGAGAAGAGAAAGAAAGGCAAAAGAGATAGATTGGGAAAGGTGATTGAAGAGCACACAAGATTAAAAATTGAAGAACGCATATTCACAGGATCTCTCATGGATCAAGGTTAGTGCTCTATTATGATTTATCATGTGAGAATTATAAATCTTAAAGATCCTTAATTAGTTTTACAGTCTTAATCGACATTTCCATTATTTCTATTATTCAATCCATATTCATTCTTAGCCATTGCTTTGGCATCTCCTTAGTGCAGGGAAAGAAACCTCCTTTCTACAACTACAACCTACTAAAATATAGTGTTTTAACACCTTTAAAGTGGGAATAGGTATATTTAACATTCCTAATTTGGAAACAATTGTGGTGAAAGGTCCTGATAGAGGCTTAGAAAAAACATCCATGAGTTGGTACGTTGCTTTTATAGGAAGGAGGCAAAATAAATTTGCATGAATCTTGTCCTGAAAAATATGACATCCAATGTTGGTATTCTTAGTTCATTCATGGAAGAACGGGTAGTTATATGTCTCATTGATTGGCTATGCAAGAACAAAAGGAGAGGATGTATGTATATTGAAACATTATGATGAAAAATAAGCTTTATATGTATTCTTATAGGTATGGTGCATGACCCGACAACAAGCATTCCAGAATCGACAACAAATATTTTCAATGGCAAACATGAATACCCTTTTGTGGTCGAGCAATTTCAAGCTTTAAGAAATACTTAAGTTACCTAAGATCCTTTATTTAAAAAAAACAGATCATGAGATTTTCAACGTTTTGCACATCAATTAACAATCACTTACAATAATAATATTATCAATGTATACAAGCAAAGTTGTGAAAGTCGATGATATGCTTTTAGTAAACAAAGAATGATCAAATTAAGATTGAATAAAACCAATGGATTGAAGGAAATTAGAAAGCTCCGCAAACTATTGTTTGCTAGCTTGTTTCAACTCATATAATGACTTAGTAAATTTTTAGACTTTGTGCTAATGAATCCATGAGGCAATGTCATGTCGACTTCTTCATTTAAATCTCCTTGTAGAATGGCATTGTTGATGTCTAGCTAGTAAGGATGCCAATTTTGAATTGCAAGGAGGGAAAAAAGAAGATGCATAATTGTAAGCTTCGCAACGGATAGAAAGTATGAAGGTATAAACTCTTTCAAGCTAGGTGTATCCAGTTACAAAACAGTGGGCTTTAGGTCATTCAATTCCATCAACTTTGTATTTGATCTTATACACATGCTTGCACCTGATGGGTTTCTTTTCAAGAGATAGGTCATTAGTGTACCATATGTTGTTAATTTTGTAAAGCATTAAGTTTATTTTTCATCGCAGATATTGATTCTCGATAATGGATGTCTTGAAGGTAAGTTTATGGTTCAATTTGACTATTTCAATTTGACAATAAATAGTCAAAGTATAATGTAAATGTTTGAGAATCAAAGACTTATGTGACAAAACATAAGATATGGGGAAGTAAAAAATACCTAAGTTTGCATCACTACTAGATTGTGTAGTCTTGCAAATCCCAAGTTCAATAGACCATTTGTTTGGTTGTCGCTGCAAGAAATTTGTTATTTTCTTATTGATTTTTACATACATATTTAAATTGGTAGGTAACTTGTCTTTTTACATATGAATATTACATACGAATTTATATCCATATGTAAATTTGTAATATATATTGATATTTTTGTAAGTAACAATAAGTTGAATTGTTTCCTCGTGTAAATAGAAAAAAATTGTATGTACAACTTGGAGTGTTGAGGCAGGAAATTTTATGAATGAAAAAATCCATATGTGTTATGGGATTGACAAGTGTACCAAATTGTACAAGTAATAAAGTAAAAAGTCAAAATATCGTTTCCCAAAGGACTTATGAAACACTTGGCAACTCTTGCAATTCTTAACTCAATTAGACAAAAAATTTCATCAAACCAAAAATAAAACTCTTTTTGTACTTTTATATTTTTATCAAACATATGGTGTGCAACAATATATGATGAAGGATTCACTGAGATAGGTTTCATGATCCAATTCAAAGCAAAAATACCAAACAATATTATTCTAATTCCTACTTTAACATTCACACCTTATGTAACAAGCTTTAATGTCTTAGTGACAAGTCTAAACTTGAATAAGCATAATGTCTTAGCAATTTTTATTATAAGTTTGCATTAATGATCAAAATTATGATGTTGTGAATGACCACTGATGTACTCTATGTCTAGATGCATAATCAATTAGTTGTCTACTCTAGTCTAGGTTCTAATATCGTGTCCAATAATTAGAGCCTACAAATATGCAATCAATAATTATCATGTATTTAAAACAATAATAAAACACAAGAGTGATGGAAAACAATTTTATTGAATAGTGAAATTCACAAAGAGTTAAAAATTATATCAAAGAAAAAGTGAAACCTAAACCGAATGAAAGCAAAACAAGAACAACAAAATCATGCCTATATAACATTGATATCCAAATGCCTATATAACATTTATAGAAGCAACAAAAAATGGGCGAAGAAACAAAGAATAAATTGAAGAAAGAAATTAATAATAGGCCAAATAAAATTCACACAATCTCATAGGGAAGTAAATAATTAATAATTTAAATAAACAATAACATTGAAGAAAAAAAATCTGTTAATGAGTGAAAGTACAAAAGCATCAAAATTACATTTGTACGAAGGTTCAACGTTGTACTTCTGAAGTAGTGAATCGAAGCAGGAAAAGATCATGCCATCCCCGACAAAGCCTCTAATGGTGAGCAATGACGTTAGCAATGACCTTGGATGGTGACAAGGCGCCTCATCACGGGTCCTGGTGTTGGCTCCATTTGTCCTCACGCAAAGAATGCCAACGATGACTCCGATGATGACCTTCATGATGAATCATACTGACTGGAGCAACTCCAATCGAGTGGAGGCAAGCGACAGTGAGACCCATGGTCTGTCGTTCGCCATCGACATCAAAACCCTAGATTGCTATCACCGTCCATTGAAGGGGTTATAACCATTTGGTCGTGATGGAGGATTCAATTTGTGAAGAAAGGATGATGCAAGTCATGGTTGGGCTTTCTGTGCTCTGTTTGGGTGAATGCAGAGAAAGGAGAACTTGATTGTGGAGTGTCAACACCCAATTTCGTCCGGGTGAATAAATTTATTTCCAAAAAAAAAAAATTAGTTAATGGAAAATAAAAAGAGGTGAAATAAAATTTTCTTCCAAGATTTTCAAACTCTAATTTTAGAAAAAAAAAAGAGATGAAAAAAAAAGAAAAAAAAAGGAAAAAAAAGGAAGAGCTCAATTTATTTTTAATTATCACACTCCTTTCCATGAGCCCAACAAATTTAACATAATATTTTCTACCCTTTGTTCCTGATAGAGACATTAGTGATATGATTCTAATAATTAGAAGCAATATCTCTTCGTATGGTTAGAATCAATATTATTAATTGGGATTGATTTTTGTGCTCTGATTTATTAATGGTTAGAATCAATATTTCCGATCTTGATTGATATTGTGCTATGATTTGCTATGATTTGATTTCCATAATGTGTTGTTATCATGAACAATTTCTTCCTTATATTGTTCATTACAATTAAGGGTATGATTGCAATTTATGAATATAAATAGAGAGTTTGTTCCATGAAAAGGGATCGAAAAAAAAAAGATTTTCTCTACACTTCTCTAATTCTTTCCCATCACCACTCCCACTCACACACCTTATTTTTTTTATCTCTCTTTCAAAGTAAAAAAAAAAACATATTGAAGGAGGTAGAAAATCGAAAGAAAATATTTGCTACACTTTCTCTTTCTCTTCCATTACCACCCACAAAAACACACATCCTTTTTACCTTTGTTGGAAAAATGAGAGGGTGAGATTGATATAGAAGAGAACATATATCGAAAAATTTTGGAAGGTATGTCATTGCCAATTTCTAACATTTGATTTATTTTTTTCATTTTTCATTATATATGTTTTAATCATAAACAAATATTTTTCTTTATTTCTTTTAGTGTCTGTACGTCCGCTCGTGCCATGTGACACCAATTTTTAAATATATTTTTCTAGAAAATATATAAAAAATAATATAAAGAACTAAAGATAAAAAAAACATTTTTCTTTGTTTAATTTTAGTGTCTATCTGGCCGTAGTGTCGCGTAACACTCATTTTCAAATAATTAAAAATACCAACAAAACAGAAAAAGGTTTTCAAAATTAAAAAAAAAATCAAATCAACAATTTCTAAAAGATTCTAAAGAACTACGTAACCCCTGATTCTCCATTGTGAATGGAGATACATAGGAGCGATGATGTATCCTCGTCAAGCCCAAAAAACTATTTTTTTTGTACATTCTTTCATTATTATTTTTAGGGAAAATAAATATTTTAAAAAACCACATCCTTTTGCACGTTTAATTAAAGGTATCGTCTTAGGACAGACGTTGTGAGGTGCTAATACCTTCCCCATACGTAACCGACTCCCGGACCCAAAATATGATATTTTTTGTAGGCCTTGCCTTATCTTTTTTGTTTTTCCGTATTTTTCCAGAATAAATTATGGTGGTGACTCCAAACACTTTTTTTTCTAATTTTTATTTTTGGTTTGCCGTTTCGTCATGATTTCGGTTGCGACACAGAGGAGAAGAAGAAAAACGTATCTTCTCTATCTTGAATTGGAGGAAGAGAAAGAGTAAAAGAAGAGAAAGAGTAAAACCCAGCAAATTCTTAAAACAATGAGTCATTCCTTTAGTTTGGATGCATAATATTAGTTTGTGATTTTAGTTTTGAGACGTTTTAGTTTTGGCACAGTGTATGTGTTTTCAGTTTTGGCGCAATGTTCAATTTTCAATAGGAGGGAAATTTTATTTTTTGGCATTTTAAGAATTTTAGAGTTTTTAGCTAAAATTAAAATTTTTTAATTTATTTTAAATCACGCTTTAATAGATTATGCAAAACTTTTTAAAGACAACATTTGGATAAATGTAGTATAAATTATCAACACTTTGAAGATTGTGGTCTTTGGTACTAACTAAGCCACACCTATAAAAGTTTTGCCTTTTCCATATTTTGGCAACACTTTCTACTTGTGGACAAATTTAGTGTTGCCTAAAGGAAAAGATGCTATAGTGATTAATCGCGAGCCCCTCATTGATGAAGCAAACGATTGATTTTGAATTTGTTCTATACGAGAGTTATAATGCTAGATAATATGTGTCTGGTCTCTATTTTATTTTTCATGAGAAACACCCATGTATATTTGACAACATCATCTACAATGATGAAAAAAATATTTGTGACTATAAATGGAAGGGATAACAAGAGGTTCCAAAATGTCAAATTTGAAATAGATCAAAAGAATGAAGAGAAACAGATTCACATTGTGGTGTTTAGCTAAATGACATGTATCACATACCTTGTTATTATTAGAATATAATAAAGGAAAAACTTTACAGATATGGTGGAAAATCTTATCACAAGGATGCCCAAGTTAATGGTGCTAGAGCTCAGTAATAGATTCTTTGTTATTATAATGAATATTATCAACAAAAACAATTTTAGATGAATGTGGTATAATAGGTTCACATAGGCCTTTATTAAACTCAATTTGCCCAATCATGTTCAATGTAACAATATCTAGTATCTGACAAACATTATGTAAGAAGGCTAATTTGCAATGCATTGATTTAATAAGGTATTGTATAAAGATGAGTGGGCATTGCATACAAAATCAAGGAATGTTCATTGGTTTAACCTTTTTCCGGTTACTGAGTGGAAGACACCTATGTGCCCTTTAATTGATGTTGTGTGAAAAGTTAAAAGTTAATCATTGAGACTTGTATCATTTTCAAGAGAAGTTGGACTTGTTTTAAGGTGAAAGGTGTGTTGTTTTGGTTGGAATATTGCATCCCCATTTGTGCAAAACATGTTAGCAAATAAACCTTTATGTGAATGAACTTATTCACTTCCTTGTATTTTTTATGTAAACAAAACACTATAATTTATAGATTCTATTTTGCCTTTTCATCTCCAAGCCTTAAACTTTGTCAGCAAGACACATTTATTACCTATTAACCAATACAATAAACCCAACTTTGACATGTGCAGTCCGCACCATGCTTACTCCTTTCATTAATAATTGGGTTCTTCTTTATATTCGTATTTGAATTGCTCTTCTCTTTGGCCCACTTATTCTTCTTTTCTGTTGACTTGTACTTCACTCTCATTGTGGTTAACTTCTTCTTCACATTCTCAGCGGCAATTTTGTTTCTAACCAAGTTCTTTACTATCTTATTATCTAACTTGTTCTTACCTGAGTTCATATTAATATACCGATCTCCTTTTGGGTTGTCCACTTGCTCCACCCAGTTATCCACATGCTCTACCGACCTATGCAAGTTGTAAACGCAACTCTCCTAACTATCTTTTCTTTCCATGCCCCTCATTAGGTTATTCGAGCTTTCCTTGCCCCTCTCTGGGCTACTCAGTTGTCTACCCAGCCTATCCACGTTACTCGGTTGTTTTGCCGAGTTCACCACACTATTTGGTTAATTTGCCGAGTTCTCTAATTACTTGTGCTCACTCCTCGAGCTATGTTCCATAATCAACAACATAACTTCTTCTTCAACTTCTTCTGCAATGTTGATAATCTCGTCCTTTCCACTCTCAGATAGACACTCTTTTGAAAAATGTCCAACCTTACCATAACTAAAGCACTTGTTTGAGGGTAATAGGAGCCTTTAAGGCATTTAATGTGGAGTGCTATGATGTGTAAAAGTACTAGCTCAAATGGTTGAGAGTACTTGATTGTGTGAGAGGACTTGGGTTCAAGTCTTATGTATGCCAATTGTGTGCTATTTTAATTTGTGCATTATTTTATTGATATAATTGGAATGCTAGACGTGATAGTATAATCCTAAAATTGTAAGAATTATCACAAGTATGAATTGTTTGAATTGGTTGTGCACTTGCTTTATGGTTAAAGGGTTATGGGTTCAAACTTTGCTAAGAACAAAATTGCTCTCTTTTTGCCAAATTTTTGGTTGGTATGATTATGGAAGGGTTTAGGAACCCCAGTAGCCAAGAGAGGTAGATTAGAGGGATGAAAACATTCCATTTATGAGTGTTGAATAACCATTAACCCATTTTATATTTAATTTTCGTTTTGGTGGAGTAATTGAGTAATTAAGAGAGCATTAAGATTGAGAAAGGGAGAGATTAGGCAGAGAAAAGGTCTGAAATTGAGGGTGAACCATTGGGCAGTGGAGTTTTCATGAGTGGGTACTGGTTGCAGAGAGAGTTGGAATTGAAGCCATTGTTGGAGGAGAAACAAAGCTTGGGAGAGTCTTTGGGTTAGATACACGCGTCAAATTCGGATTTGTGCAAGGATTCCAGGTGAGGGGAGTTGTCTCTTATGTTTGTTAGTTCGTATTTGAATAATTATGCGTTGCCATGAAATAATGCATGATTCCCACTCTGTTCTGCACTGTTTTATTAGGGTTTCTGGATTTTTCCCAGAAACCGCCTGGCGGCTCAACCCCTGCCGCCAGGCGGCACATCAGATGTTGGTTTTGTTCTTGGTTATGGTATGAACCGCCTGGTGGCAATGAGCATCTGCCAGGCGACGCGACACTATTCGCGCTTTTCTTTTGGTTTGCGTTTGTGCAGGGGTCATTGGGACTTCTAATTGTGATCTTGATTATGATGTTATGTGTTAATTGTATGAAACTGTTAGAATTGGGGTTCTGATGGTGCTATGAGAATACTCTTTATGATTAATCATGGATATAGTTAGGGTTTTGGAATGGGTAGAATTCAAATTTGAATTACTATGGCTCATGGTATGTGCGAGTTAGATGAAATAATGTCATAGGAATTTGGGTTGGTAAATCATGTGTGAATTATTGTGTTGTATTGAATTTGGAGTCTGGATCGAGTTCTGGACATCTTGGGCATATCGCGGGTACAACAACCTGGGGGTTTCCTGGGTTCTGATGTACCGCTTGGTGGTAAGCTGAGTGGAAGGGACTTTGAGTTGTATTAGAAATAAATGGATGACACGGGAAGGGACAATAAACCTATGAGAAATTGATTATGTGATTGGTAATAGGCTAGAGATTATGACTATGTTTTGGTATGTTAGAAGCAATGTTAAGGAAGAAAGGGAGAATGATAATTCTAAATAAAGGTTGTAAGTTTTGAAATCCTAGTCCGTTGCTTATGTGTTGTTAGTAAAGGTTTAGTCATGATGTATGGACCTTAGGGGTCATTCGTGGCTCATATCCTTAGATGAATGATATGTGACATTGCAATATTGAGTGTGGTAAGTGAGAATAAGTTAATAGTGTCTATTGGTGGAAATTGATTGGTAATAAGGGGATGAAAAATGTCAGTTCATATGGTCATTTGTGCGGGATTCTATGAAAGGTAGCAAAGATAATTGGCAGGAAGGTTTTATCATTACAGTACAGAATGTTTGGAATGTCTAACTTAAGGTAGTGGATTGTTGGTTATTTCCATAGGATGGACGTACTTACTACACTATGATAAAGCCGTGGCAACTTAGAAACCTTGAATGGATAGGTTTACAATTGTAAATTATAGGTGAATGAACATATAAGAGTTACAGACTACCCATAATGTAACCTTGGTATGGAGAGTGTCTACTTAAATCTTTGGGGTGGGGTATACTGCAGATCAGATCAGCTAAGGTACTAAAACTAGTAGATGTCTGCTACTGATATGGTGCCTAACGGCATGGGTGGGTGTGCTAGGCGATGAGGGTACCATGGAAGGGTTACTGTCTCGCGTGCGCCTGGCGGTAGGGTGTGGTTCGTTAGGCGATGGACATCTCAATAGTGGGTCTGCGAGGGGCTGGCGGTTGGCGGCAATGAGTGTTCCACTAGGTGGACTGGGCAGATTTCGCCTGGCGGCGCTTGGGGCTGCGCCAGGTGATGACGCTACAGATCGTGATTTTGTGTGAATGGCTTCTAAGCAATGATGCTATACTTGGATCGGAAGATGATGTGCCATGAGCGGGTAGGTTCATGGATGGTGGTTAACATGTGATGATATGAGCGGTGAGGTTCATATCTAGTTACTCTCGCATGGGGATACGAGCGAGGTAGGTTCGTATGTTCCGTGCTCACGCTTGAGAGATGCTACATGCGGGAGGTACATGGCTGGTGGATGTCATGTGTTGGACTACGGGCAGGTAGGTTCGTAGAGCAAGACTACGAGCGGGGAGGTTCATAGAGCAGGACTACGAGCGGGGAGGTTCGTAGAGGCAGAACCACGAGCGGGCAGGTTCGTGTGAGCATCATATTCCTGAGTCCAAGGCTAACCATTTGTGTGATTTGAAGGCTGAAAAGCCTTGGGGTTAAGGTCTTGGCCAAGAACTAAGTAGATTGAATAAGATGGGTGTATGACTTATCATGTGTTATTATATATGTTATTTTTATTTTTATCAGCTCACCCTTTCTATTTGTGTTTGGCGATGATCGTGTGATTCGTTACACGGGAGTAGATGATGATACAGGTGATGCTGAGGATGCTCAGGTGACGGAGTGAGGGATAGTTGAGATTCTAACTAGGAACCTTATCATGTTTTCACTTTTATTTTGGACTTTTGAAATTGTAATAACCCATGATTTAATTTCATTTGAATTCTGTCGCGTTGGATATTAATTTTTATTTTTCCTGCATTTGAGAATAATGATATTGCGACGATTAAATTTTCAATTTTGTTATTTATTTATTTAATTAAGTAATATTCCTTAGGGATGTTAAAATGACCATACTTGCCACACTTGAAGCATTCAATGTTTAAGTTGCTTGACTGACCTCCTTTCCATGGACCTTGTCCTCTTTCGTGCCAATTTTATTGACCGAACTGTTCTTTTTCTTCTTCATTTCCTCAGGTTTTACCACTAGGACCGCTTCTTATACCCTTTCGACATCTTCCTTTAACTTGAGTGTTGAGCCTCTCTCATTTGGAGTAATTCTTTTTCAAGTGGCCCTCACTTCTTCTTCTTCTTTTGCTGCTCATGCGCCTCGAGGGACCTAGAAAGCTCTTCAACGATGAGCGTTGTTAGGTCCTTAGACTCCTTAATCACACACACAACATTCTCGAAGTCGTTAGTCAACGACCTCAAAATCTTCACCACTCAGCTAACACCTTTCCCTTTCTACCAATTTGGTTTGCCACGATTTCAACCCGAGTAATGTACTCGACTATTCCCTCTATCTAATCCATTCTCAAGCTCTCCAACTCTCCTCTGAGTGTTTGAAGCCTCACCTGCTTCACTCGGTCATCTCCCTTATACGTCTAGAATGTCTCATGCTTCTTTTGAAGTTATTGCATTTTCAATCTTCTCAAAGTCAAACTCGTTCATATCTTGGTACAAAATGTATAAAGTAGCCTTGTCCTTCCTACACGATTTTTGCAACACGGTCATCTGGGCATTCGCCCAATTTGTGTTGTTTTTTGGTTCTACATGACCATTTTCCACCACCTCCCAATTTTCTTGAGAGTCAAGAAGAGCTTTCATCTTAAGGCTCCTATTGTCATAATTGACCGCCTTTGTCAACTTAGACAAAGGTACACTGTTTGTAAGATTGACCATCTCTCACTTTTTTTTTTCTCATTCTTAGACACTCGAGCTAACATGTTCTTATACCACTTTGTTAACAAATAAACCTTTAAGTGAATAAACTTATTCACTTCCTTGTATTTTTTAAGTAAACAAAACACTACAATTTATAACTCTATTTTGACTTTTCATCTCCAAGCCTTAAACTTTGTCATCATGACACATTTATTACTTATTAACCAATGCAATAAACACATGACCCTTGCACTCTAAAACACAAAACTCCTAAAAAAATTAAGTATCCATAAACAACCTATTTAATTTTATTCCATTTAAGTTTACCTAACAAAACCATTCTTTTCTATTTTGACAAGATTGTAATCGTCATTGGTATAAATTTTATTGTTATATATGATGGGGTTGCAAAATTTTATTGATTATATTTGCCATAAATTTATTTGGTTGATAAAACTGACTGAATGAAGAAATGGCTGAAGTTTTAATATTTTATTCAGTAGGCTTTTGTAGTGTCCTCTAGCACTGAAATATGGCAGCAGAAGCTCAAATAAAATACATGAATGGGTTAAATTTAGGCAATGAAGATATGGCTTCTATGGCAGTTCCTAAAGGCCATGCTGCTTCCACAAGCGCATCCTGATATTCAATTTCATTTGCCACTGTGATCTCTTGCAATGGATCTAGGCCTGCCAAATATATATGAAAAGAAAAAAAAAATCAGGTTACAAAGAAATTTGAATTCTCCATAAAATTTTGCTGTGTTCTTGTGTTGTAACTTCAAAATATATTAATAAACACTGATTTTGATGTTTTAAAATATACTAAAATGATTTTTAAAGTATTAATAAGTATTTGGAAAACACACCATGTAAAGAAAAATAATTAGAAAATCTGAAGTCGAGTACACTAAATAAAGGTGGTAACATTTTTAGAACAAAACTTGATTGCAGAAACCTACCAAATCCATCAGTAAGCAATGCATACTGGTATGTAAGGTCCAAGCACACATATGGAACTCTATCAGCTGAAAGAAGTGGATAAGCGGATGTGGCATCCTCAAATGTTTTTTCACAAGCTCTCTTTGCTTCAGTCTTCAAATCCAAAGGATGAATCTTGGAGTTGGGTTTATTTGGACCAAACATACCAATCTAATATATCCAACATAACATAATTAAAATGACCACGAGTTAATAGTAAAAGTATGAACCTGTACACACAACAAATTTGACCAAACATATAACAATAGATACCTCCGAAGCCAGATAGTAGAAAGATGAAGTGCCGAAAAGAGTGTTTTGTCCACTTCCCTTTCCACCATCCCATATCCCTCCAAAACTACAATTTCGATGAGCGCAAAACTGGTTCACTTTGAGACCTTGAAGAACTATGTTTCTGCATTCATGGTAGTTGGATCCAGAAATGGGAGCAAAGGCCTTATAGTCTACTCCAGAATATGTGTAGGTCCCTTTTAAGGAATAAAAAAGTGTATTCTGTTATTGTCATGCATGATAAAAATATTGGAAGATTTTTCACCATTAATGCACTTACCATAAAAGCCAGATAAAATACAAGGGTTAGCAGAACCATCAGTGACCTTCAAAGCCTCAGCACGAAATGCTTCTCTACCATAGTGCAAGTAACTGAAACAAGAATATTAAAACTACAGATTAGTCATGAATACTGAATATTGTTTTCTACCTATTTTATCTAGACTTCAAATTTGTCCATGAGGTTTTGCTCTCAAAAGTTGTATCGCATAACATTTACTCACACTTTATTAAGAATTAAACTTTAAACTTAACTCATTCTTACAAAATTAGTTTATAAGTGTCAGAAAATAAGGAACCTGTGAACATATAGGTCATATTTTTTTCCCTTGAGCACAAGCTTCTTTATGTAAGGTTCCTCTTCTGGTTGTGGTTGTGGAGCATTTTTTGCTGTGTTCTTTGAGACAGCATATGCCATTTGAACTGATCCACCTCCAAGATCAACTACTCCCACTGTCTTTGAAAACTTCTTCCCCAAATTTCCTAGTAAATAGTTTATTGTCACCTAAAAAATAGTTCAATGGTAAGAGACACAGTACATATGTTCCTATAATCTACTTTACTATAAGGTTTACTGCTTTTTCAAAATTTATAATATATATATATATATTTATATGCTAAAAAGTTAAAATACCACCTACTCTCATTAAACTTTGCACTAATAGAAAGATACCTAACTCCACTATAGGATGAATAGTAATATTGTATTTTATTGTAAGGATAAACCCCACTTTTAAAATATGATTATATGAACAGTGTTTTTAAGTAGCATACACCAATATAACCAGTGATCACCAATGCATCAACCCAAAATTAATTTTTTCATTGTCACCTTAAAAGTAAACATTAGGAGAGTTCGTTTTAAAAGAGCTGGAAATTATTTATTAACTAAATCGTATTATTCTGCAATATATAATATAACAATAATCGATTTAGTACAATTAATTTGGTTAGAAAACACTAGAATAATTTGAGACATTGGTAGGTAAATAGTTTGATATCGATCCCTTCAAATGAAAAACAAAAATGCTACATGACATTATAAGAAGACAAGTATTATCATAAACGGGGATTAAGTGTTCAAAACTAAAAGTGATTAATGAAGATTCTTATTTGTTTTTTTATCAGCATAAAGCAGATATTGATAAGTCGTACCCATAGATAAGAACCTTCTTGGGTTCCATCGATTATAGCTACAGCATCTGGTTGAACGCTGAAGGTACTTCTGTTCTTGAGCAAATCCCTAACCTAATTAAACATAAGAAAAATGAAAACCTTAGATATTCAAAGCCTACACGAGAAAAAGATTAAGAATCGAAGATCATTTATTTAATTACCGCTTGTAATATTCTTTCAGAAGCATCCCCATCCAAAAGCCTTAGACCTGCAGTCGCCTGCATATATAGCATAAATTAAAAATATTCAAGACTTAAACAAACATATTATGCATAGTGTCTACTCAAACAAGGTTTTCAATTACTGTCCAAAACAAGGTTTTCAAGGCTAATATTGGAAATTTTAGGTTAAGTTGGAGATGCCACATTTACTACATTTTTTTTTAAATGTATCATAATTAAATGAAATCTATTTTAACCAAATTTATTATTTGGTAGGTCTATTATCTAGTATATAATAACCAATTTTAAGTTAATTTTAATCTTAGTGAAGCAGTAACTTTTTAAGATTATAGTTGCGATAGTTCAAAGAAAAAGCAGGGTTCAAAGTTTGCAAGAGTTTGTAAGAATGACCAGCATTAATTCATTTAAAACCTTGCTTCCAAATGTTCAAAACTATGAAATTATGACGAATGAGTGAGAAATATAGAGGCAAAAGACGAACCCCAAGTTTAACAGGTGTTGTGGGGTAGAGTTCCTGAGGGACAACACTTTCAGCTTCCTCCAAAAGTGGAACTAGAGATTTTGCTGCATTTTCAGGATTATCCGCATAGGCACTCAAACCAGGTGTGACCTACACCACAAACATGCCAATAATTCACATGTAAATATACTTACAAGCTAATAGTTATGAAGCTTAATTTTCACCTTATCATAAAACTCAATCTCGTTGCCAATGTGAAGAAGATCTAAGTTCTGGTCGAAGTGAAAGACATGCACGCGGCTACCAGTGCTACCAGCATCAAAGATCACAGCGTACGAGGTAAGTTCTTGTTGTTTGGGAAATATCTTGCGATGAGTGAACAAGATATTGTTCCCCACATATAAGGAACAAGAGAGTGAAGGCAATAGTAATAACAAGAGTAGAAGAGAAAAGAGGGTAAAGTCCATGTTCTTTGTCCCTTTTCTTGACCACACCAAAACCAGTCAATTAACTCAACGCTGCATCATTCACTCTCAAATATATAAATAGACAAAGTCTAGGGTAATGTTTGTTTCAACGTAGAATCAGTTATCAACGTTCTTTGCATGTTTCGATGTAAAATATAGTTTAACTGCTAAAAATAATACGTATTTTCTGTAAATTTTGTTATATACGTATTTCATTCATTACATTTCAAAGGTTTAAAATACCTTGAACAACCTTCCTTTCCTGTTTATTTTTGACTTTTTAACTGTTCGCCCCTTTTAATTTACTTTTTTATCTCTAAATTATCTTTTAACAATTTTAAAAAACTATTAATAGTTAATTTTACCCTAAATAAAATATTATTTTTACTTAACTCTATAACAAACAAATACTGTGTCATCGTGATTTTTTAAGTTAAATAAACGAATATTTGCCATTTCGTGATTAATATATACCTATGCTTTGCCAAACATGAAGCTCCATCCATTATTCCTTTTCGTGTGCTTCCATTTTGGTTAACGACGGAATGTACGTTCTTTATTATATTAATGTTGCTGTATTATTTTACAGCATTATATACGTACACCAGACAATATAAAATTATTTATTTTTACACTATTTACTACTTTTGTAGTTTACAACGTCATGTGAAAGCTATGCCCGTATTTATTATTATGAGTATGATATATGATTGAGGCAATACTCGTATTTTAATATTCAAAATATATATCTTGATCTGAACTCGTGTTCCAGGAGTTCTTATTATTTTAAGGATTTAGAATATGTTAATGATGAATAAAATAGAACATGTTTAATCCGTTTCATGCAGTTTGATTACTTTGGCAAAAGAAAATCTTTAACTTTTAAATTTATTAATATTTTAGAAGATTTGAAATGATTTTTTGTCATTAACAATTGGCATTATGTATAAATAATTATATATGTCCATATTGTAGGGTAATATAAAGCATTTGATACTCAATGCTATATAAGGAATGGTGAAAGTGCGAGTTTTATTTTAATTATTTGAATAAAGGTAGATTTAAGCATTGAAATTTTCCTGAATTCTCTAGAAGCTTAAATGAAATACATTAATGGATTAAATTTAGGCAAAGATGATATGGCTTCAATGGCAGTTCCTAGAGGCCATGCTGTTTCCACAATAGAATTTTGATATTCAATTCCTTCTGCCACTGTAATCTCTTGCTCAGGATCAAGGCCTGCCAAAAAGTGAATCAGGAACAAAAGAAAATATATATAATTTTCCAATTAATATTTGTTTTTGGGAAGAAATAAAAACATACCAAATCCATTAACAAGCAATGTATACTGGTATACAAGATCCAGGCATACAAATGGAAGTTTATCTTTGGCAACATGTGGAAAAGTGGATTTGGCTTCCTCAAAGGATAGTTTACAAGCTTCTTTAGCTGCAATTTCCCAATCCACAGGACGATTTTTGGAATTTGGTGGCTTCACAAAACCAACCTAAAACAAATACAAAACATAATTATAGCATGGATTAGCTATTTATTTTTGTTGAAATAAACAAATAAAGATAAAATACATTAAACAGGGTGTGTAGAAAGGAAAATGGATATACCTCAGAAGACCTATAGTAGAAAGATGAAGTAACAACAAGGTTTTTCTGTCCACTTCCTTTTCCACCGTCCCATATCCCACCAAATGTACAGTTTTGATGGGCACAAGGCTCATTCAGTCTCAGAACCTTCACAACTGTGTCTCGGCATTCATCAAAGTTGGAACCAGAAGTAGGACCATAGATATTGTATGATTCTCCAGAATATTTGTATATATCTTTCAAGAACAAAAACTCACATGTTATTGCCTATAAAAACTAATCAAAATAGTGACCATTATAGGGTTTGTGAAAAAGGAAATGCTTTTCTACCTTCATAACCAGCTAAAAGGCAAGGACTAGCAGCACCATCAGTGACCTTGAAAATCTCAGCACGAGCTGCATCGTTACCGTAACGCAAGTAACTGCCAAATTAAGGTATCAAAGTTATTTTTCTTATAACAACGTTTGACATAGGTAATAATACAATAAAAGATAAGTTTTTAGTTGTTGGAATTAGGAAAATTTTGTGGAAGTAGACATTATGATAATTGAAGGTGAGTGGTATATATACCTGTGAACATAAAGGTCATATTTCTTTCCCTTGAGTACAAGTTTCTTGATGTAAGGTTCCTCTCCTTGTTGAGGTTTCGGGGCACTTTTAGCTGTGTTTTTTGAGACAGCATAGGCCATTTGAACTGATGCACCTCCAAGATCTATCACTCCCACTGTTTTTGAAACCTTCTTTCCCAACTTTCCTAAAAGGTAGTTAACTGCTACCTACACAAAATTCCCAAAATATCATAACACAGGTTAAACAATAATTCTGTTTCACATGCATTTGTGATCATCGCAATGAAAAAATTGAATGATATATAAGATAATCAAGATGTTTATCTACAAACACAAAATCCATTTTATCTTGGGAATGATATTAGGTTGACAACTAAAGAAATTACATTATTTTACTTTAAACCTAGAGTTGATTGGTTTTTAACTTAGAATTATCACTCACAGATGTGTAGTCCTTTTATTGTAGGGTTTGGTAGTTATAATAAAACATTTTAAGTAGTCTTTAGTTTTTTACTAGTTGAAAAGTTTGTTTATGTACAAATAATATACATATATGGTAAACAATTTTTGTAGTAGTATGCATGTTTGTTAGCTTTAATTACAAATATCATTTTTAAATATTTTTTTCATAATTTATTGTATTTTATCCTTTAAATAAAATATATTTTTCAATTTCTTTTTTATCAGCTATGTTTTACCGATATACAAATCAACATAATAATATGATATTTACTGAAGTACAGTATTTTACTTTTAAGAGCTTTTATTGAAAATATTTTAAGATGTTGTCAAATACATATTAACAGCGAAATATGGTAAGCAAATACAATAATTGAAGATTGAATAAAATAATTAGTTGAAATAAAATTACAAAAGTTTGAAATCAATTTAAAGCTAAATTATAAACATTTCAGAATTATTTTATCAATAAAATAACCTTGATATGAAACATCATTATCATTTCTGTTATATTTACATTTATCAATTAGAAAAACAATTTTATTATTCACTGCAAGAAATTTCAACTATCAACATGAATTTTTTATTTCCGATTTTCATCTTTGCTTTCAACCAACTATTCCACTATAATTTTTGAAAACAGAACATAGAATCTAATTGATCTTCTTTAAAAAATCACGTTGATTGACTTTTAATTTCATTGTTGCTTCTCGTTGTTGTTCGTATTTTTCAATGCTAATATTTAGCTAATCCAAAGCACATCAACAGATAAAAAATAGTGAATTTAATTACATATATAAATTATAGTCGAGATTCATCATTCCTCACATACAGAGAATCACACAGAGAATCACACAAAGAAACAGGATTGCATGTGTTATATAAAAATATTATGATAACGTTATCTTATAAAAATCTATATATAGACATGGATATCTTTTGCACATGCTTCCAGTATATCTACTAATTATTTATCAATTTCTCAATTTACTAAAAATAGAAGTTGTTACCGTGCATTAATCTTCCA
>Ga0214544_1007668_pt1 | contig 18712 bp, 10 predicted proteins | sample CNSS3metaG_FD_160074 | JGI IMG/M metagenome (GOLD analysis project Ga0214544, IMG submission 160074) | Root nodule microbial communities from cowpea collected in UCLA plant growth center, Los Angeles, California, USA - CNSS3 | ecosystem: Host-associated > Plants > Roots > Nodule | place: USA... | reverse complement strand
CAAATACCACTTGGAATGACAAAATATGATAGTTTGCGACAAACAGGACATGTTCTCACTGTATTAGCAGTTCCATTATTACTCATGTCCATTCCAGAGGTTGGGGCACTATTACGCCAATTGCGGATACAGGATAAACAAAAAGCATGGTCACATTCAGGAAGCAGACCAAACTTACAATCAGATGGTCTAGGCTTGGAAAGAACACGCTCCAAACAAACATTGCATTCTACTTCTTGGCTATCATTCAAAGCCTGAAAATATTTTTCCTTTTTCTCACAAGTTGCCAGATGATTTTCTCTTTCCTCTCTGTCAGTAGGATGTAAGCAAAATTTTCTACAGTATAAACATCGATTTCCATGAACACGAGAACATTTATTTCCACGGGGGCAGTTGGCAGCAGCAAATGAACAAAACAAAAGTCCAGATGGTGTAGTACCACTAGAACTGGATTCACCAACATCATTTCCAGAACAGACCACAATCTTATGTTGTGAACTCCTTGCACACTTGTCTAATGAAGATGACTTTGAAGCCTTTGGAACCCAGCTCGATGCCCCTTTGGTGGTATGATTCACCACAGAATCTGAGACAGGAGGATGACGTCCGTTTGATGAAGACGAAGATGACGCTTCATAAGCTTTGACATGTTTATATCTGCATCTACTGCCATAAGCACATACTCCTTTTTGATAATAGGTACAAATCTGTGTTTAACATAAGAAACAAAAGAGTAGGAAAGTCAATAAAAAGATTCATCGGTGGGGGCCAAACATAGTACAAGATAATCAGAATGAGTTACATCTTACATTATAATTTACACCATCCCTTCTCTCATGAACAAAATCACATTGATCCCCTTTCAAACACGCTCCACGGGCATAGAACTTGCAAACCCTAAGACAAATAATTATTTCAAAACAAATTATAAATGAGTTAGAATGTTGTCAAGAAAGAGTCTACAAAAATTCAACATAAAAATTCAATAAGCAAGTAAACTCCTAAATTGGTTAATTAAAAAATCACAAAATCTGAACAAAAATTGCAGACATCAAACAAATCAAAACCAACTCACAATTTCCAAGTCAAAAAATCCACCCTGTTTATATTAAACACCAACAATCCCAAACCCGCTTAAGAGAAAACTCATCAAAAATTGTTTTCCAAACAAACAAATATTTTCAATGATTAAAACAGGAAACGAACGAGAAAGAGACACAAGAACATGGTCCATACAATCCACCACATGGCGTTTGAACAAATAAAGAGTAGTGGCAAATGTGAATTATCCCACCACGCCATGCAACAAAACCCTTTTTCTTTTCTTTTTCTTTCTGTCCTTTCTAATGTTCGAACCAGACAAAACAGAAGAAATTCAACAATCAGATAAAAGAGATCGAAGAGAGAATAGAGGAACGGAAAAGAAGAAAAAAAGGGTGAGAAATTCACCTGTAGGACATGACGATGGAGTGGGAATTGAGGAAATGGAACGGAAGAAAAGGGGAATAAAGGACAAAATGTGACGGTGAAAACCTAAGTGCGATCCATTTGAACCGGGTATGAGGGTTTTTTGGCGCTGTGTCGGGGTCCGTTAAATTTCGTTTAATTATTTTAGAAAAGATCATTTTTCATAAATCTTACCTGGAACAGCTTCACATCGTTGATACACCGGACATAATTTTTTTATAATTATAATATACTTTTCAATTACACCATTTTATTTTTATTAAACCAAAATAACTTTACTATTTCATAAATTATAATTATATAATTTTGTGAGCTAAAAAGGAATTCAATAATTTCTCAAGTGTTTTCGCTAATAGTATAATTAATATTATATGCATGCATTTTATCTCATTATTCATGTATGATGATATCAATAATTGGTTTTTTAATAAAAAAAAAATTGTGTTATATTATGAAGATATTTTCTGTCGTTAATCTGTTAAATCTAGATTTGCTTTGGTAATACATGATATAGTTGTTGGGAATCACATACAGAAAATAATCATCAACACGAACTATTTTTTCAAAGACAAAATAAGCTATGTTAGATTGTTTCTATCTGTTAGAACCTAAATTTTAATACCTAAAAATAATTTTTTTTTAACGAAAGCATATACACAAATAATATCAAAAACAAAAATACAACATACCTCAATATCTACGTCCATGAATAATTAACAAAGTATTGTATTCAACTTACTACCATTTTATTAACAAAATTATAGACCTTTTCGTACAATTTGTATAAATAAAATTGGAAATTTTTCTCATTAAATCTTTTGTATACAAAATTGTAAATCTTTGACACATAATTACCAAAGTCTTTTATATATCTAAGACACTTATTGATCTGTGATGATAATTTTAGAAAAACTCTTTATTTTATTGTACTTTTATGCTATTCTATTCTTCGTATTAGTGGTGTAGACAGTTAGTTGAAAACCAACAATAGTTATCAATGTCGAACTCTTATATGAATTTTGTTCTTTTCTTTTAATCTTTTAGTGAAGTTGTAAATAATGTATTTTGGAAAATTATTGAATATAAGTAGATATAAATATAAGAGCATAAAGTTAGTGAAGTTGTTAATAATGTATTTTGGAAAATTATAGAATATAAGTAGATATAAATATAAGAGCATAAAGTTAGTTTTCATTTATCTTTAAATATGTATTAAGGATAATATAATAAGTTAGGGTGGTGACACTAATTATGGTCGTAATCATAATGATGACGTAGCAATAACGATAATAATAATAATTAGATATTTATAATACAAATAATAATAAAGAAGAATTTTAACCAAATGATTTTTATGATTCAATCATAAGTTTTAATATTCATTATCTTCTAATTTTGGTTTGTTAACTATTTGAAAATGCAAAGTTGATTATAGTCAACCATCCAAAGTGGAATATTCATAGTTTCTTACTTTTCACATTCCACCGATGATATTCTTATTTTTAAGAAAATTCTTATAATTGACACATTTTCAAAATTTTCTCATGACATGGTTATGGTATCTTAAGTGTTATGCAAGACACCATACAATAATTGGTTCTCTAAAATTCATTTGATAAAGACCAATCATTCAACATATTTGAATAATGTACATAAGTTATTTCCCAAATTGTCCTAGTCTAACATAACATTAAGATTGACCATTAGATCCGGCACAAAGATCTTCATCCTTAAGTTATACAACAAATTTGAGGTAATAGGTTCATATTTTTGTCAAGATAAATATAACTTAAATATTATTAAGGATCAAAAAAATTGGAATGTTTTTAGTTGGTACATGTGTTTTTTAACCTTTCAGCAAGTGTACTGGGTCATTTGTGTTGTTAAGAACTGACAAATCACGAACAAAAGGTACTTCCTGAGGCGTGTAAAATCACTGCCCTTAAGGACTTATCCGCGGTGTGTTGCGCAAGCCCCCCAGGATACAACAGGAACTTCTCGGGTCTTCCGAGGATCTCAGAACTAGCAAGCAAGTACTCTTGAAAGAGTATTTAACCCAGATAAAAGAAGAGAGAAAAATGAGAGAGAATAGAGTTTGAAGAATGAAGGAGAAGATTGAGAGATTGTGTGTTTTGGAGAGCACCAAAACCACCTATTTATAGGTGTGAGTGATGAATGGTGAAGGCTGAAAAATTATAGCATTTATGGAGAAAAATGAATGCATGGCAACGGTAAAAAGAATATCCTTGCAACGTACAAAAAAACAGCCAAACTTTCAAGTTGAAAATCTAAACGGATGCACCTCACTCATAAATCTTGAAACTGTAGCATTTATATCTATGGCATGCAACGTTCAGATTCTTTTGCAATAAAAGGATTATTCTATAACAATTTGTAGAATATAAAGTAATTATAATTTATCATAGTCTTGCAATAAAGCTTTCATAAAACAATGTTGAACAAGATATGTTGAAAGAGTTAAACTTAACTTAAATATGATTGAAATAACCAATATATGTAAGTTTATTGAGATTGAACTTCACATATCTTTTTCAACTATACTTCTATTGATTTAAGGTATATTAATGTGTTCATCCAGTGTCACTAAAAGTGCTTGGATCATTCTAAATCAATTTTTGAGTTTAGAAATCTAAGGTCTTTAATCACAGTGTTAACTCCTCAATTACTAATGAATGAACCCTTCATTTAAGTGGAGGATTTGACTCAGCTAAAGCATTTAAATTTATTCCTTGCACTCAGACGCATTAGATTATTTGATTGCACCTTAGATTTGAGATTAGTTTTCCAACTTAATCTAAATTAGTTAAATAAGATGACTGATAAGTTCATCCAACATTAAAACACAAACCAAATCAATAACACACTTAATAGAAGCATATATGTATGTGTGTCATTAACAAACTTAATAGAAGCATGTGTGTAGGGATGTCAACAGGGCGGGTAGGGTACAGGTAGTAGTTCCCCCGTACCTTACCTGCTGGATAAATATTCGCTTCGTACCCGTACCCATATCCGTCGGGTATCCGTTATGCGGGTACCCGCCTATTTTTTTCATATCCGCGGGTATCCACGGGTACTCGCGGGTATTTACAAAAATATTTAAAAAAACAAATATTTAACCATAATTAGTGTTTGGATCAACAAGTCCCCTTTCTCCGATTGATTCTTGAAAAATAAACAAATAAAAAATCACTAACAATTTATATTGTAGTTTATTTTTGAATGAAATATTAAAGAAATTACTAACTTCATCAATGTTCACCTCTTGCAACATTGTATAAAGTTTCATGTTGTCCAATTTTAATCTAGAAGAGCCTCAAGACATAAGAAGTTCATTAAAAATTTCTAACAATCACTTAATTAAAATATCTAAGTAAAAGTGTTAATTTCATTACCTTCCATGTTGGTCCATAACCAGTTTTGGAGACACATCAATGCCTTCACAATATCTGGAAGTAATCTACTTTGTTGTGGGGTAAGAATCCAACCACCATTATTAAATGAAGACTCATAATGTTTTTTACAAATATATATATATATATATATATATATATATATATATATATATATATATAAGGATGTTTTTTGGAATTAAAGTTTAGCGGGTACGGGTATCCACGGGTACGGATACTATGATATCCATACCCGCCCCATTAACATGCGGGTATAAAAAATACCGGTACCCGCGGGTAGCAGGTATCCATTTTTAATATCCATTTCCTATCCGTTGCGGGTTTTATCTACGGATACCCGCGGGTACGGATTTTTTTGACATCCCTACATGTGTGTGTGTATCAATGGCATTATAGAGAATTAAGTAAGGCTACCTCTAACCTCAATACAAGAGAGTTCAACCACTCATGATGAATTTGTTTGCAAACATGTGGAGGTTGTGCTTCTCCTTCATAATTCTCTTAAAATATTACAATGAAAAACATATAGGAAGTCTAAAGAAAATTCTAAGAGAAAAAGTTCCCTAAAATAGAACAACACTTTGTTTTTATAATGATAATAATAATGTTTAACCTCAACTTTTAGTGCTCAGCAACAAAGGTTTCCTCTATCTAAGGTTATCTTGTGAGTTAAGCCTATGCTTTGGTATTCAATATTGAGATTTTCTCTCTGGGAGGTTTTCTCTAGGCTTAACTTTTCATCTTAATGCTCAAGATATTCAAATTTAATCAATTTAGGTTTCCTTCTCATGAGGGTTTTCTTCCATGACTTGGCGCCTCACTTTACTACTTAGTTGTGAAGATAAGATTTGAATTTTTCTTAACCGCTTCCCAACACTCAGCACAAGTCCTGAAGCTTAGTTGCATTGTTCTTTTATTCTTGCAAAATGTGCTGCATTTTTACTAGAATTTTGTTAAAATCACACTTAACTAATTCTCAATACCAAATTTTGTATTTCTAAGCTAAAGGAGTATGATTTAATCAATATATATATATATATATATATATATATATATATATATATATATATATATATATATATATATCAATATAAGAGAATTCAATCACTCATGATGAATTTGTTTACAAACATGTGGAGGTATTGTTCCTAACTCTCTCAAAATATTACAATGAAAAACATAGAGAATGTCTAAAGGAAAGTCGAAGAGAAAAAGTTCGCTAAAATAAAACAACACTCTAGTTTAATAATGATAGTATTCATGCCCAACCTCAACTTTCGTTGCTCAACAATATAAGTTTCCTCTATCCAAGGTTTTCTTGTGACTTAAGTCTTTGGTTTGATGTTCAACGTTGAGATTTTCTCTAGGCTTAACTATTCATCTTAATACTTAAGATCTTCAAATTTGATCAATTTAGGTTTCCTTCTCACAAGGGTTTTCTGCCATGGATCAGTGCCTTGCTTTGCTACTCAATTGTGAAGATAAGATTTGAACTTTTCTTAGCCACCTCCTAATGCTCATCACAAATCTCGAAGCTTAATTGCATTGCTCTTTTATTCTTTCAAATTATGCTTAGAATTTTGTTAAAATCACACTTAAATAATTTTTAATACCAAATTTTGTATTTCTAAACTAAAAGAAGTTTGATTTACTCGAAATATATTAATTCAAGTAAATTTGACATTTATCAATATATAAAACCTTAGCCTCGAGTCATATAAGATGATGATGCTTTCAGTTTAAGTATTATCAATAAGCAAACCAATTAAAATATCTTAGAGGATATACAATCTTCAACTTCAAGTTATGTGAGATGATAATGTGTAGAGTTTGAATATTGGGAAGGAGTAAACTATCTCATTATCGTAAGAGGGTACAATAATGATGATGATGATAGTGATGTGTCAATAATGATAGGAATTATAACATTAGTGGTGGAAGTCATGGTGATGGTGATGTTAGTAATGTGGTAATGAACATGATGACAACATACGTAATTTCATTAGTTATCACTACAAAAAAATGAAACTTTGTGACGATTAAAATTTCAAGTTGTAACGGTTAAAAACTGTCACAAATGAAATTTTTGATAATTTAAAAAACTGTCAAAATTACATATGTTAAAAACGATTTGTGACAAAAAGAAATCTAACCGCTGGTATTGTGGTAAAAAAAGAAAAAACATTACTAGCAGTTAAAAACCGCTACAAAATTTATCTTTATTTTTTTATATTTCGTAATATTTTAACGGTTAAAAACCGCAATAAAATATATCATATTTTAACAGTTAAAAACTACCACAAAATATATCATTTTTTTGACGATTAAAAACCACTACAAAAATATTATATTTTGACAGTTAAAAATCGCTACAAAATATATTATATTTTAACATTTAAAAACCGTCACAAAATATAAATTTTGTCAATTAAAAACTGTCAAAAAGGTAGTAGGTCTCTATTTTCATTAAATTTCTCAATCTTTTTCATTATTTGATTAATTTCCAAGATTACTTGTAATTTCCAAAATTTTGTAACCGAAATTCTAAATCTTATTTCAAATGAAATCCAATCAAATATATAATTAAAGCAAAAAAAGAGAAGTATCATTACACTTACATCAACAAGATTTCAAGAAAAAGAATGTAAACATATAATATAATGTAATACAACCCAAAATAGACATACCAAATGTCATTCTTTTACCATCATAGGTTTATCAAAATTCATCACTAAACAACATGATGACCATAATTCTTTTACTCTGAGTCTAGTTTAACCTCTTAAAAAGCTAACTAGCTCAGTCCAGTAGCTACAGCAGCAATCCTAACAATAACAACAACACCATCAGATGAATCTTACAATGATCCTCCATTAATTAGAAACACACAGAAATACATACACAAGATCATGAACAAAAAATTATTTATTTTAAAATTAAGCACATATAAATGGATCAATCACCATATTCTTGAAAAAAATATCCATTCTCATCTTCATTTTCTTATCAGCAAGTCCAGTTAATAATTCATTCTTCATTTGTGTGTGATTAAAGAGTCTTTGCCAACATTCAATATATACTTAGATGAGTTCCTTGTAGAACAACGTTTTTTCTATTTCACTTTTAAAGAGCTGAGTTCTAGAGTTAATACCAAACACGACCCCAGTTGTCATGGGATTCAATATCATTGATATCATGGAAAGATGATGGCATGACTTTGAAACCCTTGTCTGCATCATATAGTGGATGAAACTCCATTGATGAATTTGTTATCTGTCATCAATTCAAGATAATTCAGTTCTTGTCAGAATGTAAAGGTACAAGTAGGAAGCCAGATATAGACGACAGTGCCATGACTCATAGTTCATGCAGGTATATCATTACCATAGCATCTTTGCACTAAGCTACGAATTCCAAACAACAAAATCATATAAATTGTCTTTGTTTTTTTATAAATTAAAAGTGCTTCTTTCCTATATGCTTTCAAGCAACAACCTAGCATTAACTTTCTCACCCATTCATTCATGCCAACATGGTAATTGAAGGGTGATTCAAAAAATGAATCAACAATAATAACATGTGGAACTTGAAAGGTTACAATAAAGTGTCCAGAAAATGAGAGAATCTATCATATAATGGCTTGCAGAAGAGCTACAGTAGGCCAAAGAAAAAATAAAACCAATTCAAATAGGGAAGAAGAGTGAAATGCACTAAAATACAATAATCTACTCGGGAACAAGCTAATCCAAAGCAAACAAAAAAACTAAATCAAGAATAGAACATGCTAGAGCAGAGAACTAGTGCCAAACTGATTGATAATAAAGAAAAACATGCGTAAGTTGAACCAAACAGTAACAGCTTAGAACTAGCTAATGGTGTTTGAGAAGATTTTGTAAGAAAGTGAGAAACAAAGTTTTTATGAACGTGCTCGAGTAGTTTCACCACTCAGCTTAATAATTTATTTTCCATAAGAGTTACAAAGATAATCAATTGAAGGCCAACTACAAATATAGGAGATGGTGCCAACACTAAAGTGTTATAAGACAGCAACAGAAAACTGAAGAAGTGAACATGGCCTCACCTGCAAATTTGATGAATTGAAGGCACCAAGGCGACCCATGACATACCATGATTGAATAACCTGCATTTTACATGAAGTATACAGATAAATTTTATGAATAAATATAACTACATATTAAAAGCTAAAAGTCTAAAAGTTAAAAATAAACACTTACATTACCGATTAGATTAACATCCCGATCTGATGGTGGTCCATACAATTCAAACCAGATATATGAATCAGTTGGATTGAAGCTGCAAGAGGGAATGCAGAGCTAATTGAAAATGGGTTTTGATAAACACACAGAAATTGGTGAAATGCAAGTATGTTTGTTTTCTTTCTGAAGGTGACTTTGAAAGCAAGGACGGATCCTGTTTTCGACTATTGAAAGTCTCGACCTACAATTACATGCCACACATAATTCACTCATCATTATTAAATAAGATCTTTAAGCGTAGTTGTGTTGCAATTGGATAGCATTGTAAGGATTGAAACTCTTCCATACCATTGTTTTCACACAAATTGACTTTAATGGATGCTGTTTTGAAGGAAAATGTTCGCTAAACAAAGTAATTACAAATATATATAAATCCTATATATATATATCCTATCATTATACTTAGACATTAAAACATCGCCACATATTGTAACCCTCAGTTGTTGCAGACTCCAATCTCTACTTAATTAGCCATTAATGCTTCATTAAAATATAGTAATATATTTCAAATTCAAAAGAATCAACACACATTTAATCTAACATCACAATTTGTTTTCGGGGAGCTGAATGTGTGTTTTTAAAGTGATATATTACACAACTCAACTTCTCATCTTTTGGATCACGTAAACAATACTAAGTGTACTGTATTTTGATGATAAGAAGGTTTTTTTTTTTTCTATGATATATATCATAAAAAAAATTATATTATGAATTATATATATCAGCAAAAAGATAATAAATTCATTTAAGGTGATTTTCAATTCCTACACAAAATAAGCTTTCTCAAATATATTAATTAGGAAGGCACTTTCGAATTAAATGATTCAGTAAAAGCCCTGCTGGGAGATGCACACGCCACAAGACCATGGCCAATCATCAATGCGATGCAACATGTTAGACCCTTTACCAGTTTTTACTTTTGGTCATTCAAATATCATTCACAGTCATCATTACATGAGTAAATTATATAATACAACAAATGAATTTTATAACCCGTGAGATGCATGAGACACTGCGCAGTGGTAATCAACTATTGCCAATTCACCAAAACTCTATCAACTTAGAATTTGTAAATCCAAAAGTTTAACAGAAGGAAACTAAACCGAGACGGTACTAATGCTCCCTCCCACCTTGAGAGTGTATGTGTGTGTGTGTAATTTTCGTTTTGTTTTATAAGAATTTGATATTTCACATGGTAAACTAGTATAACGACAACCATCCAGGAATCAGGATAGGTGCAGAGTCAACCTAGCAGCTAGAAAAGATAGGAGCTTTTGCATTCATCTAGTGAAATAACAATTCAAGATAAGAATATATGGGAGGTCAACTGAAGATTTAAGATAAAGAGTTAAACATACAAGTTCATACCTTGTTTTAAATCTATACACAGTGTATCTTTCATTGTCTCCCAATAGACCCTGAAGATTATCACTTCTAGATGTTCTGCTAGCACTAGAACTTAGTACTCCAGAAACAGTATAACTGAACTCTTTGATTGCTTTTTGCTCAGATACTTTGACTTCCTGAAGTTTTTCTGCAAGAGACTTCGCCTACACAAAGATCATTAACTTTTGTAAAGGTCAAGAACAACTCTACAGCAATATACAGAATTCCGTTTTCCCTTGGTAATATATGCATAGGCCACCTTTCATAATATTTACCATACCCGGTTGTAAGGTATGGTACTATCTTTTCTTGTACCATCGATACACATAATTATATGTTTATGTGCAGAGAATATTACCATAATATTAAGGGTAAAATCATAAAAGAATTTGTACACGAAAAGACCACATATAAAAATGTATCATCTTAATAGTTATAGACAAGGCTGAAACTTCAATGTGACAAGCTAGTGTTTTATTATGTAACTGAGCCATAATGTTATCTTGTCCAATGAAGCATACACTTACATTGACCCCCCCTGGGGGTCAATTTTGCCCAATAAAGTCCCCCTATATCTGCTAAGATGATCCTCAACAAAATGCTTGAATGTGTGCAACTATATCAGTTCAAGTGATTGACATATAATAGTATTTAAAAATAAGGTCTATGTATCATGAGGGAGCATATATATATAGTTGTGATGATAAATCCATTAATTTTTTTTATTTTACTTTTCAATAAGTGATTAAACTTCTCAAGAGTGGCACAACAATAAAGCTTTACTGCAGCAGCAGCAGCAGTTAACTGGACATGTTAAAGACCCTGAAAAAGCTACTATGCAAAGAGATTAGAGATTTTCAGTTAAAAAAGACTGGCATTGTTTTTCTGAACTGTAAGTGAATCTGAAAAGATAAGCAAGTATATACAATGCTGGTGTGGCATTACCTTTTCTTCTTTAAGAGGAAGAACATCCCCAGATAAAGCAATCCGAGGTGGTAACTGTAGCACGCGAATAAATAAACCAATTAGCTTATACCTTTATTTCGTCTAATTATATGAGAAACAGAAAGCAGACTCTATTAGGACAAAAACCCTTCATTATTGATTTTTACAATCAAGCTAGGGTATAATAAATTTCTCATATATAGAATAATATTGTGGTTCCAAAGGAAAACATGTATATTCCATGCACAACCTTTTTCAATGATTTCAATAAGGCACCCAGTGGACCTGGAAAGGGGCTGGCCACAGCAAATGAACCTCGCTCATCAATGATTGTGTTCTGTATGCAACAAAAATCAAACCAGTCACTCCTGCAACTACACAATGTATTCAGATGATTTATTAACACATAACATTAATATGGTAGCCTCCTGCATCTCTTGTTCCAAAAAGCACTACTACGTATCAGGGCAAAAATGCAATAGAAAAAAAAAACATACCACATTATGCATATCGTTTTCTGGCACCCAAAGGTATGGCTGTCCCCTCCTAACTATGTAATTAACCTTAGATGTATGGGTACTCCCTTTGCTGTTGAAATCATACAAAAATAGCAAAGACCTAATCAGCAAAGTACTAATGTTGCATACACTGTTTTTAAGTTACTACAGGGAGCAGAAGTCTCGGGCTTCCAAATATTTGAAAGATAAGAAGTGGACATTTTTAGGGATAACTATAACTAACATGGATATATATAATACACATCACACCAAGAGTAAAAACAATGACATGCTAATAAGGCAAATGATGTGATATCCTTTCCCTCTCTCTGCCAAACTAAATTAATATTTCGCTGTGGTTTTTGTGTTAATATTCAATTTCCGTGTGGTTGGTTGGTTTTTTGGAAGTGTTTGTAGGAAAAAGCATGTGGAAAGCAACTGAACCATTTGATATTACCCATGAAGATTGGAAGGACACTTTAAGAGTTTTCTTTGTGAGAGAGTTGGAGGATGCTATTGAAAGTCACATGGCATTGCTTTCTAAAATTAGTGGCATAAAAAAATTCAAGACAGATCCACAAATAAAATTATTCAAACAGATCAGAAGATGCTCATGACAATGGTCTCCTTTGTATTTTCCTTTTTCTTTATCCCTACTCAATTGGAGAGTAGGATGAGGTAGTTCCATGTTTTTCTTCTAGTTTCTGATTCAGTCTAGCTGATTTCAAACCATTCACAATCCTTTTGTAAATTTTCCAAGGCTACTTTAATTTCAAATAAACTATACTAAGAGAGTAGTGTTGACATATATAATCTCTGTTTTTTTTTATGTTCAAATAACAAAACTCCAATGCTTAAATATTCTGGTCAGAGACCAAACCAACCTCTGGAAGAAACACAATATAAACTTATATATTCATGTAATTAACTTTACTTACCATTGCCAATGTAACCCTTTAGAATTGAATTATGTTATGTTATTTAATCAACAACTGCGATTAGTTTATTAACTTTTACAGTAGTAATGAATGATTATGTAATGTTATATAATCAACAACAGATTACACATAACAAGGCTGCTAGCCTAGCTATAAGAAGATTCACAAAAAAATTCACATCTTACCCTCTAACAGCACAAATATAGTCCCATTTGCTCATTCTTCTCATTTCATCCATGTCCTTGGAATAACACCTCACCTACAAATAATAGTATATGCTTTACGAGAAGGAATTCAACTAATTAATAACAATTGAATCAAAATCTGCAGCAAGATTATATTTATGAAATTCATAAATGCATCTATAATGAATGAAACATACATGAAAATTGGTTAATGCTTTTAAGCCCCCAATTCTGATTGACACCAAATCATGAGCTTTGGCGGCGTCAACTTCAGTTGAATAAGCACCTGGCAACAGAAGCAAGAAAAGATCAGAGAAAGATTCACACCAAAACCAGAATTTTATCATCTGCTATTTACATTAACATAACCAACACTTGATGCAGGAAAGCAAATTGTACTAACCAATGTAAACTGCAACAGTCGAAGAAGATGCAGACATACAAGTAAAAAAAATGAAACGAGGTTAGTGAGTAGTTTGTTCAGAAAAGCAAATAATCGGAGAATTGAAAAGATATATATGTTCTAAAGTCTATTTCAACCTGTTCTTCCTTTTTCCCCTGGATCGCTCTTATCCCACACAAATGCTTCAAAACCATCTTCGTTGCACCTAGATCAGAATTAATTTTTCCTTTCATTCAGGGTCACAAAAAATCAAATAAAAACTAATGCAGCAGGTTAATTATTTGAAAGAGATTCATATACACATACTTGACTACTCCTCGATACACAGAGCTCTTGCTACCAATTGTTTTGGCAACCAAATCAAGACACGTTTCGTGCTCCCTCTGCCTTCGCCGGGGGACTCCGGCGTAGTGTCAATAGCAGTAGATTTAGGTTTCAAATCTTGACGGGAATGGGTCTTCACTTTGATTGGAGATTTAGGTTTCAGGAAGAGACTAAATCTCACTTAAATTATGAAAAAATTACTTGAAAAAAACAATGAACCTGTGATGAGCAAAGAATCGCATATCATAAGCAAATTTGAGTTGTTGCGAACCATGAACATGTGACGGTGCTCAACAATATAAGTTTCCTCTATCCAAGGTTTTCTTGTGACTTAAGCCTTTGGTTTGATGTTCAACGTTGAGATTTTCTCTTTAGGGTGATTTTCTTTAGGCTTAACTATTCATCTTGATGCTTAAGATCTTCAAATTTGATCAATTTAGGTTTCCTTCTCACAAGGGTTTTCTGCCATGGCTCAGTGTCTTGTGCTACTCAATTGTGAAGATATGATTTGAAATTTTCTTAACCACCTCCTAATGCTCATCACAAGTCCCGAAGCTTAATTGCATTGTTCTTTTATTCTTTCAAATTATGCTTAGAATTTTGTTAAAATCACACTTAAATAATTTTTAATACCAAATTTTGTATTTTTAAACTAAAAGAAGTTTGATTTACTCGAAATATATTAATTCAAGTAAATTTGACATTTATCAATATATAAAACCTTAGCCTCGGGTCATATAAGACGATGATGCTTTGAGTTTAAGTATTATCAATAAGCAAACCAATTGAAATATCTTAGAGGATATACAATCTTCAACTTCAAGTTATGTGAGATGATAATGTGTAGAGTTTGAATATTGTGAAGGAGTAAACTATCTCATTATCTTAAGAGGGTACAATAATGATGATGATGATAGCGATGTGTCAATAATGATAGGAATTATAACATCAGTGGTGGAAGTCATGGTGATGGTGATGTCAAGTAATGTGGTAATGAACATGATGACAACATACGTAATTTCATTAGTTATGATAATGATAATATAATGACAGTTGTTTTTGTGGAATATGTTTATGACAATGTTTCTATTTATAAATGTATCAATAATTGATTTTTATTGAAAAAGCCTTTTACTATATTATAAAATGTATTTGTGTAGCCAATAAGCCAAATATAGAGTTATACTTTAGTAATATGTGATGTAATTAATGGAATATAAATTCCAATGCAAAATGTTATATTTAATTAGAGAAAAGTAATTATACTTCCGACCATAATGTCAATTTCATTTTAATTTTTTAGTGAGCTTATTAATGACGTGTTGAGAAATGATAGAATATATGAGAAAAATATGAACATGAGAGCATAGAATATGTGGTGGAAGCTTCATCACAGAAAAAGGCCTCTGAACTTGAATTTTTGCATCAACTTTATCATATGTACACAATCTTACACAGAATGGTCTTTCAATTACTATGGTAGATGCAATCTGAAACCATAAATTACCACTTGAAAACTGTACTGCTTTCCTTGTGCGGGTAAAAACTCTGTTCTACACATTAAAAAACTACCAAGGCTGCATCTGAGGTTCATCCAAACCATGTTGAATAGGAAAAGGTTCTGCAGTCCAGAATTGTCCATAGTTGCTTTGAGAAAAAATGTTGTCTCCTTGATCATCATCCTCAGCCTCGAAATCCAACTCCTCAAATATATTCTCAAAACCATCATCATACCCATTCTCAAAATTGTCGATCCCAATATTATCATCGTAGTCATCATCATCAGTGTCAGAATTATTTTGATCAGCTCCATTCAAGCTCCCAGTATCTTTGCTAAACCTATTCTTCCTTCTCTCTCGTCTCATTCTCTTGGACTCCCTAGCCAAGTCCATCCATTTATCCTGTATGGATAAAATCTCTTCCTTCTCCAATAAGTCACCCTTCTCACCAAACCCCTCCACCAAGAAAACTGAGTGTCGTTGCCCTTTCAAACTCACATAAAACAACTCCGGGTGCCTTATTATCATCCCTCTCAACTTGTTTGGGAAGCCAAACTCCTTTCTGAAATGAGTCAAGTGGTCTATCAGAGTCCTCTTTTCAACTGTGATTGCAAGAATCTCCCTTACCACTGCACAAGATCTCTTTTCTGCCTCCAACGATTCCTTGGAAAAAGCCTCAGCAGGGTTCCTATAGGGGCACACTTCAGGCATTTCTTCAAATCTCAGCAAGAAATCCTGGTGACGCCTCTTTAAATTAAGCCCCTTTCGAAGCCTCAATTGCTTGAACTTCAAAGGACGATCAACTATGAAACCAGGATCATGAGAAGCACGAGGAGGTAAACACTTTGCCAAGTTCACATCCCAAGATACAAGCTCAAGTGCACGGCCATAGGGGGTCTCAACAGTCCTGAATTTCTCTGGATGATCATTGCACAACCTGGACCTGAAATTAGGAGGGAGACCAAGATGTGGAGCAAAGTGAACCAATTTGGACAGAAGTAGCTGGCGGCGAGAAGATAGCATAAGAAGCTTTTGCAATTTCCCTGCCAACATGTTGGAAATGGAAGATTGAAAAGCCAATTCCTCAGCTGCAACAGCAGCTGCAGCTGGGGTTAATCGAACACAGAGTTTGGGATGCAACTTGGTTGCATAGAGTGGTTTTGAAGGCCATGACATATTGAAGACTTCAAAAATGGATGGATATCTATGAATCATAGAAAGTATTGAACGAGGCTTGGGAAGACCAAGATAAGAACGACATTTACACAGAATATGAACTGGAATGTAATGTTTCGATTTTGAGAGAAGTAAAGTTTTTAACTTTTGAACAAACCTAATCCTATACTTCGTGACAACATGCCTATCGAGTGCACGGTCACGGACAAGTTTTATTGAGGAACAAGAAATTGAAACAGAGACATTTTGGAGACGGTTACCCGTTTTCAGTTTCTCGTTGATCGAAAAGGATGAGGGTTTTGTTCTGCCATGAACGAAACTGGAACTTAGGGAAGCAACTGGTTTGGGATTGCTGAATGAAAGAGGGAGACAAAGTGCCATTTTTAACGGTTCAACCACTCAGATAGCATAACATACCATACCTGAAAATGACAATAAAGAACAAAAAAATTAGAAAAATGAAACCTTATTGAGACAGAACACCAAATTCTTTCAGCATAACAAGAACACGAAATTCTTATAATATTGAATCTGTAAAGAAAATTTAAAGACACAATTATGAGTTCAATTAGAATAAAGTTTGTGTCGATTACACGACAAAGAAGTGGTTCGCAAGGCTAAATATGTGTATTTTTACTTTTCCGGCGAGGCAGAAAGGGTTTAAGAGAAAGAGAGAGTTGGGTTTCTTCCGGTGAGGCAAAGAGAGAGAGAGGGCGAAGGAGTGTCCTGTTAAAATTGAAAAAAAAAAATTCTGATAAAATTATGGTAAACATTACAAATATTTTGCCATTTTTTATTAATAATGGAAAAGACATAATACTAATTAGGCGTAAACTTAAGTTTTTTAATTACATTATCATTAACTTATTTTAATATTTAATATTTTTATATTCTTTATTGGTTTCCTCTTGTTTATTTATCTCGTCTTAATATTTGTATAATTGTCTTTACATTCATGTATTAAAAGAAAATATAAGATTTTTAGCATCATCTCTCTTAATAGTGGTGTCGACAGTAATTTTTAGATTATTGTCCGTAATGTCATAAAAGCCATTTGAGTTATCTCAGAAGGTAAATAAGATGACATAATAAAATAATAATTGTTCTTCATATCGTTTGTTCTGATTCTAAGTTTGTCGAGTGATATAGTGAGGTTAATTATCATAGATTTGAAGTATTGTCTATTTTGGAACTTGTCTATCGCAGTTTTGTCCTTTTAAAGTTTTGTCCTTAAAAGGTACTTATGTTTTGATCCCAAATTCGCCAAGTGATATCGTAACAATTACCATGCATTCGAAACATTGTCCATTTTGGAGCGTGGAACTTCGTCACAATTTTATCATAAACTTGTGACTTCTTACATTAGCGACTTTTCTACTTGAAACCAGCCAAAAGCAAAAATGAAAAATATTCTGGGTATTATTAACTTATGCAAATACGGAGTGATACAAGTAGAAAGAGATACAAGGAACAAGAAAAGAAGGTAAGGTCCTAAATCTACTAGAAATCAATGAGATTTCCTATGATACAGCACACATTCCTTAGATCCTTCCTAAAATATAAATCTATATGACCATAATAACTGTTATAATCATAGAAACAAAGAACTAAACCTATATAACCAAGAATATCTAGATTATATGTTATTAGGAACGTCTTTATTTATTACCGTATCATATATGTTACTTACTATCAGATGATATCAAATCTCATTTATTTGTTGTATTGATTCTTTTTTTTTTCAATATAAATAAAGTACCCGTGGTTTCTCAGATACAAACAGTTTTAACAATAACAAACAAATAAAATCAAAACTTAATCTACAACAATCTTTCACAGTTTCAAGTCCCAACAAATGTTGCAAGAAACTATGACAGTCAAGTGGAGAGAAGTAAATACAGCATTTATCAGATCCAAAGAGGCATAGACTTGATTTGTTTCCAATTTCAATTTCGTGTTTCTTTTTTTAAATAAAACTAATTTGAAAACTACTTACAACTCTCCTTCATTTTATCATTTAGTTCTAGTCTATCCTTAAGTTTGAAACAAGACAACTTAATTTTAGAAACATGAGACCTTCCAAAATCAAACGAAACAGACCACAAATCCTGATCTAGTATGGATCCAAAACATAGCTCACGGTCTTTTCCATTACAACAAATACTTATTTTTATAAATTAT
>Ga0214544_1007667_pt1 | contig 18715 bp, 9 predicted proteins | sample CNSS3metaG_FD_160074 | JGI IMG/M metagenome (GOLD analysis project Ga0214544, IMG submission 160074) | Root nodule microbial communities from cowpea collected in UCLA plant growth center, Los Angeles, California, USA - CNSS3 | ecosystem: Host-associated > Plants > Roots > Nodule | place: USA... | reverse complement strand
CACTTAGTTCCCAAAAAAATTAGGTCAAAATCAATTTCAAGGAGCATACAACAACAAAAGGCATAAATCTCATGCAATAGCTCAAATACTTAGAAACAAGAACAAGAAAACTCAAAGAAGCATATGACAAGAGACTCAAGCATCCAAAGACATGTTATCCAACCACATTTAGGAGTAAGAAGAGTAACAAAAATAGTAGCCAAAACTACCCAACATAACCTGAAAAACGTTGATTCACGGTGATCTCGACAGCTTTGACCTTTGCTCACTATTTCAATCATAACTCTCTCCATAGAACTCCAAATGCATTGGTTCATTTTTTGTTAAAAACTAGACTAACAGAGATTTTTTTGGACATCAAGAACGTAATTTTTGGACCATTGAGCAGGTGCAGTTTAATCTTTTAAAGTCGTGAACAATTTCTGCCAGCATTGTTTTTATGTGGACCATTCAAAGATAGCTACACAAGACAAGGTTAGAACATGAAAACAATATATTCTAGATAACCTAGGCTCTAGATACCAAATGATGAAGGATTATCTTGTTCCTTTTTAAGATTATTAAATATAGTGTGAGTTGATTAAGAAAGCTTTTTGAAAATTCCCACTGCACATTAAGATAGCATGCTATCTAGATGTGAAGGTTCATTTCTCAAGCTCATGAAAGGAAGAAGAGAGTTGGATTTAAGCTTAAACACACACTACAATAACAACACTTAAAAAGAAAAATGAAAGAAGAAACAATAAAAATGGAAAACATAGAAGATGAAGAATGGAAGAAGCACGCCACTCATAGGGGGGATCTAAGCCAACCAAGCCCTAGAGATGAGTGATGGTGCCGCCACTTACAAGCAAGATAAGGCAAATGTGAGTTCACTTCTAGGAAGGAGAGCTCACGAAAATTGGTGGTTGAATGCACAAAGTTTATAACAAAATGATAAACCCTTTTACAAGACAAAGAGCGCCCTTTAAATAGGAGTCCATAGGGGTCCTTTAGCAAATACAAAAACATGAAAAATGATTAACTAGCAAACCCTAAACCTAATGTGAGAGTGAGTCTTGGCCAAGTGAAGGAAGATGATTGGTGGAGGTATTCCCATGAGGATTCTAGGCCAAAAGAGGAAGGAGACCAAGTGACCTTCTAAGGCATAAACCACAAAGGCAAAAGGAGACAAGGTACATGTCTACTTTTGCTTTTGCTTTATGCTTTTTGCTTTCCTCTCTCTTCCACTTCATCCAAGTGCTCCAATCACCAAGTGTCACCTAGCCATGCTCTACTTTCTCTTAATTACCTACAAAACAAGACAAACAAGGATTAACATGTTGGTTTAAGTTAATCTAATCTTGGTCAAAGGTCAACCTTGGATCAAAGTCAACAAGTCAACCAAAATAAATCAACTAGGAACCAACTTAGGGAATTCAAACTAAAGTAATGCAAAACAAAGATAATGGTGATGGAATAGAAGACTCCCCTCTAGACATGCTTCTAGTGATCCTTCTTGAGGGAGCTTCTAAGGAGGTGGTCACGCCTTCATCATATCCCCAAAAATAAATTAAATAATTAAAACATTACGCATCACACTAATGGTATACGCAGGACTCGAACCGAAGTCCTCTCATCACCACTCAACATACTCCACCACTGTTGCTCCTTTATCTTAACTCTCTACATTAATCAATTTATAGATTCATTTCCTCACATTTATTTATTTAATTTTCCCAGGTCTTACACTATCTCTAGTTTCTTAAGCAATGTGCTTAAGAAATTCCACTAATAAATACCTTTGACTAGCAACGAGTATCACCTTGTCAAGGTTAAAAAAGTTTCAACAACTCTAGGTATATGAGTAAAACCTCTCCCGGCTACATCGAGTATCAACCTCCCTAAGTACACAAGTACAAACCTAAAGTGCCTTTCACAACTCTAGTACAAGGGTTGTGTATAAGTCATTATAGACAAAGAAGTCATTGCCTGACTAGGTGTATTGAAGAAAACACATATAAATGTCTTTGGAGAAAACCCCATTACGAAGATGTCTTACCTTGGTAAGAGATAACTCACTTATGTACATTAGATGGACAACATGTTAGGGTAATGTCATAAGAAAGAGTCAATATCGCAATCAAAATCGGAATGGGACGACAAACCAAAAAATATTTCTTTAAAAACAAAGTTTTGGACTCACCATCATAGTTTATTCTGGAAAACTAGAAAAAAAATGGAAAGATAAAGCGTAGACTACAAAACCGGATTTTGCATCCAACAACTGGTTTAACGTGGGAAGGTGTTAAGACCCTACAACGCTCGTTCCAAGACGGTTCCTTTAATTAAAATACTATTTGAAAAAAATGATTTAATTTTTGTTTGGTGAGCCCGACAAGGTTTGACCTCACCCATACGTATTTTCATTCATAATGGAAAATCATGGATTTTGTAGTTCTTAAGGAAACTTTTGTTTGAAAATGATAATGTTTTAAATGTTTGAAAGGTTTTGTATTTTTTATGAATTTTTTGCAAAAAGGAAAGGTAGTAAGTATTGGTACCACGTGGACGGTCATATGAGAAAAGAAAAGGTATCTATGTTTTGAAATGCTTTAAAACAAACGATCAAGTAAATATAAAATAAAGGAAATAAAAAAAAAACAATGCGTACATGATTAATTGTGATCAACTGTTATAAATGTAAAACTCCTTTGAAAAGTTTCTAAAAGAATAACAAAGGCTTAAACGATATCATGGTTCAAGTATGAACCTTCCATATTAAAGATCTAGGGTAACATGAAGAGGTTTGTGTACTTCCTTGTTACACAAAGAGTAGTTATTGTACTTAATAGCACTCAATTGATTTTGTTATTTCAATCTCTCAAGTTGTATGCTTAATATAGAATTAGATGTGGCCAACGAGTTTGGGTGAACTAGTACAAAATTTGTTGTGTTGTTTATTTGCTTGTTCACTAAGTGGTCAACTTTAGTCCTCTCCGAGAACAATCTAACTTCGTTGAACTCGCCTTTCAAGCTCCAATTATTTTAACACTCACCAACTAGTGTAAACAAAACATAAGAAGACTTATTCAAGCACTTTCTATACTAATATATATATATATATATATATATACTAGTAATTGAAGTAAACTATATTTTCAAACTTTACCATATTGTAACGTCAATCTAAAGTAAACGTTCATGTGACTAAATTTTTTTGTTGCATTTATATAGATGGTATTTTATATTACTTGTTTAAACATTATTTTTATTAAAACATACAATCGTATAGTGTATAAATATTGCTACTAAGTAAAGGCAAATCCTACAATCAACTAACCATATATGGTTTGTTCAAAAATGAAGTTGTTTTTACACCTACAAATAGATAAAAAAAAATTAAATGGTGTTGTAGATCTGTCAAAGAAAGACAACACGTGTTAATTTCGATTTAAAGTAAATTGAAAAACACCTTTTACATAAAAAAAAGACAACTAGCATCGATTTAAATTTTAACTACTCCAAATACACCATTAACGACTCATCTACCATGTATAAAGCCAACAACTAATTTCACATATACACAAAAACTTACTCGTCTTAAAATTTCATTCATCTTCTGCTAAGAGCAAATGATCACCATCATGAGTCCATTATCTTTGTATTTTGTGGTATGCTATTTTTATTACCAATGTTCTATTATTTTACCATTTCATTTCAATCTTACTTTATTCACATCTTTTTACTACACTTGTTTAAATCATCTACAAGTTTCTCAAATGAATGATCTTGGAGCCATATTTTCACAACCAATGTTAATGGTTTATATGCAGGTAAATATGGGAATCATCTCTAAAGTAGCAATGTTCTTCTTATTGATAATGATTTTTCTCTTTAGCACAACCCACTCAGTTGTTTTAGAGCCTACTGAAAATCATATCAAGTTGGCTACCTATTTTTCTAAAGAATTTGAAGTGGGACCAGGAACAGTTGTAGTGAAAGCATTATTAAATATTGACTTTCCAAGGTGTCACATTGGGTCAAGAGTTTTGATGTTGAAGTAGTTGATGAAGATGGTAATTCGGTACCTTTGTATGAAGCTTACCTTCATCATTAGTTTGTTGTAAAATATATTGAAAATATTACCATGTCAGAGTACATTAAAGAAACCCAATACCTTCGTGATGGTATTGAATTTGAAAGAAACCATGGTGCGTGCCAGGGTTTTTTGCTTCCACATTATTGGGGCTTGGGAGGAGAATCACGAGGAACTTCCTCAAATCTTCCAAATCCTTTTATAAGACTCAAGAAATTTAAATAATTAATTAAACAATTATTTAATAAATGCGGGTAATAATTAATTAAACAATTATATAATTGTGGTCTGAATGTGAAAGTAGAGCTGTCAAAATGGGTTGAAACCTGCGAGCCAACCCAGCTCATTACGAGTTGGGTTGGAAATTTTTTACAAATTTCAATACAGGTTGATTTTTGACCCGACTCATCTAGAACCCAGCTCATTCGGGTTGAACCCGTGGTGAGCCGGGTTAGCTCACCAACCCGCAGATAAAAGGGTATACACGAGCTTTTTATTAAGTTGGGCTTTACATTTGAGTTATATTAGGTTTTTTTTAGCCAACACATAAATAATTTGTTTTTTTTATTATTTTGGTTTGTATTTGGATTGTATTAAAGTTTATTTAGATTTTAATTAGAATTATAATATAGTTTTGACTAAAAAAATAATAAAAATTTGTTTTTTTTTTAATTAAGTGAACTCGTGAGCCAACCCGTTTAACCCGCCAACCCGTGGTGAGCCGGGCCGAGTTCGAATTTTTTTGGCTAGCCAAAAATTGGGCCGGGTTGGGTTAGCTCACTAAATCATCAACCCGTGGAGGGTTGAGCTAGGTCGAGCCGGATTCCCATTTTGACAACTCTATGTGAAAGGGTGGAGAAACCCTAGAGTTAGTGGGCAGCCAAAAGGAGGCTGGGAAAACAGCCCATAATGGGTTGTTAAAGGAAATTATAGTCAATTAAAAGCATTTTCGTGTTTTTTATTTAATCATAATTAGGACCATATAAAAAGAGAAAATAAGGCAATTGGGAGGGTTTTGAGACTACAATTTCTTGAGGGACTGAGAAGAGAGTTTTACATAATCATTATAATTGCTTTAGGAGTGTGAGAGCTGAGTTTTTGGAGTGGCAAAGGAAGGCTAATTGGTATCATAAAGAAAAGGGGCTAAAAGACCATTAGGAGTAAGGATTTTCCAGGTAAGGGGAACCATTTTCGTGTATATTGTTATGCGCATGTTTGAGAGCCATAGTCTCATAATTTTATGCCTTATTGACATGGAATTTTCGTGCCTGTGTGATATGATGTGTGAATTGTTGTGTTGGCATTGTTGGAGCATCTCACTCAGGCGAGAGCATCTCGCCTGAGCAAGAAATCGAGAAGTTGTGAGGTTGTGCTCGAGGGTCTCGCTCAGGCGAGGAGCCCATGGATTGGGCGACAGAGCACCTCGCTCAGGCGAGAGGTACTCGCCTAAGCGAGAAATCGTGACCTGATGAGTGTGTTTCTACTAACTTGCTGTAAGACCCAGGAAAATAATTATAATTCTAAGGGATAATTGGATGCGAGGAATATTAATTAATATACAAAGGTGGAGAGTATCATAGTTGGTTAGAACTTTGCCATGGGATTTGGAGGTCTTGGGTTCGATTCTTGTGTGCACGTTAGAATAATTATAAATTTTCTATTATTTTATAATTGCTTAGGATGTGCTCATGTGTGTGCTTGAACATGAAGTATGCCTATAGGAACTTAGCAATTTTAATTGCCACATTTAGGAATATTGTTTTCGTTGTTTTCTTGAATGCAATGAATATGCGAGTACATTGTAATTTTCTGGTGCGTGTGGATTAACAAGAAACACATGATGGTCATATGGTTTGGAGTGTTATTTGAGTCTTGGGGGTTGTGAGTTCAAATCTTGGTTAGAAAATAAAGTCTATTTTTTTTAGTAAATTCGTCATACACCTAGGGAGGTGAAAAGTTGAGATAGATACATTGAAGTGAAAATGTGAAAATGTGAAACTCAAGGAAAATTATGCAGTACAACAATAAGTTTTTTTATTTTTTTTATTTTTTTTTCATAGCCTGGTAAGGGAAAGCAGAGGGTCATTTTTAGCTAAGTTAAAAATTGTGGTTTAGAGACGAAGAAAATCATAAATTGGGATCAAAGGAAAAAGGAACCGCAAAAATTAGTGGAGGGAACGTTGGACTGAGAGCGAAAGAGGGTAGATCAAGTTAAGGTGATCGCATTTCAAGAATTCTCGGTAAGGGGAGCTACACCTTGTATCTATGGTTATTTGTTTATATGATGAATGTCTTGTATATTAGATAAGAAGTGTTTATCCTTGTGGTAAAAGAATGTTGGGTTTTTTGTGTGAGGGATGCTAAATCATTTTCTTGATATTACATGATTGTGTGTTGAGAAATGATTGTAAATTGATTTATGGAATGAAGGAATTGTGAAATGCATCTTTGGGTTATGTTTTGGTGTAAGGAGGTGTTAAGTCGTGTTCTCATTATTTTTGTGATTATGTATGGAGAATTAGTTGCATTTGAAAATGTGGAATTATAAAGGGGTAATTTCATTCTTATGGATGGAGATGATAACAAGTTTCTTTAATGGTTGAATTCATGGTGTGGTAGTGCTATTTGGGAGTAAGTTTATTGATAAGAAAAGATATTTTTTTGTCTACAATTGCTGTCAATTTTTTTTTGTGGTGAATATGAGTTGAGATAGATGGAAAAATTTGTCTTTGAGGATGGCGTTAAGATGTTTAATCTAATTACTTTAATTTTTTATTTGGATGAATCAATGGGGAAATTAGGGATTTTCATCTTCATCTTGTTACCATGTGAATTTATTTGAGGTTGGGGCAATGGTTGTAAATATAACTTGTTTTCCTTTGGAGTGTTAATTATGGTTGAGATAAGCATGATTTTATATGGGTTTTTGGTTGAGACTACGGAATTTTGTGAAGTGTTAGACGTTGGTGGTAAGTTGATTAGAAATTTTGTTTAAAGTATTTGATGAACTGAATTTTATCATTTAGAAAAGTAGAGGTGAAATGTTATAATAAAATTGTTTTGTTGTTGTTCTTGAGCATATGGGGAATCCATGGTGTAATAGCAATTGGAGATGTTTTCTTATGAGGATGAAATTATGATTTATGTTGGATTACTATAAATTGGTTAAATTTGGGGTCTTGGATAAAGTTAGTGGAGTGAGTATGGTTCCTAAAGGTACTATTAATTTGGGTTCAACTGTAGTAAGATTTTATGAGTTTATTAAGAATCCAACAGTTGTGTCAATGCTTGGGTGAATTTTAGTTCTTGGTTTGCCTCTTTCTTTTTTCAAAGCCAAATCAACAAGTTGTTGTAAAATACCCTAGTCACTTGTGGGACTCACTGTTTTAGCTCTTGCGCATTCAAAGCCAAATCTACAGGTTGTGGGAGAATCCACTGATCACTTGTGGGACTCGCTGTTTTGACTCTTGTATATTCAAAGATAAATTCACAGGTTGTGGAAGAATCCACAAGTCATTTGTGAAGCTCGCTGGTTCGCATTTTTGTTTTCTAAAGCTAAATCCATAGGTTGTGGTAAACTCCACTAGTCACACGTGGAACTTACTGTTTTGTTGGCGTGGTTTGTTTTAACATGATGTTGTTGCTAGTTTAAAAATGTGTTGTTTATGTATTATTTAGTGCAGAATTTTTGGGTGAATTGTATGTTATTATCCTTAAGTGTAAGGGAATAATGCTTGGGGTTATGCAAAGATAATGATTTATGATTAATTTGATGATGATGCGACACGATATGATGTAGTTGCATGATGAGTCGAGGTATGTTTGATCATGTGTTGAGATATGATATGTATGGGTGTACATATGTGATGAGACAGTATGAACTCTTTGATAGTTGTAAAGCCAGGATGGTTTCTTTACCCAGAGGACTTTGTTGAGTTAGGGTAAAGGGGTTTCGTTCCCTTGTAAGTCTATGGCATGAGCTTAGCAAGAGTACTCCACCCAAGGCTTTGTCGAGCGGGTGGAGTTGTTGCTAGTAAGTCTACGGAAAGTAGGGGAATGGACTTTTCCTAGAGGTGTTGGTGCGCATGAAAGGTATATTGGTTAGCTATGAGAGAATGTAATACCGTTAATATTACTTGGTGGTAATATTTTGATGAGTTTAAGTTGTGGTGTTGAGAACAAGTGTTGGTGGCGTTTTTTTTATGAAAGAGTTTTGTTACATCATAATTTGCTATGTGATTTACATGTTAATATGCCTATTATATGATGTGATACATGGTTAGCTCACCCTTGCATGTTTGTGGATGTGGTTTCCACTTGCGATGATCGTATGACTTGCGTTATACGAGAGTAAAGGTTGATGTAGATACTGCTGGAGAAGCTTAGCTGTGAGGAGTTCGTGGGGAAGCTTTGGGAAGTTTTATTTTCACCTTTGAAAATGTTTCTCTGAAATAAAATCTAATAGTGTAGTGGTTTTCGAGTTTTCACTTGAAGGATTTGATATTTAACCTCATTGAACGATTTAAGTTATTTGATTATATGAGTTATGTTTTCTCCTTGATGAATAAAGAGGTTGGATGAATCTTTTACCAGGTGTTTTTGTTAGATGTTTTTCTTAGATGAAAATAATGGTGAAAATTCCTATTTTATACGATGGTATTGAAGGTTGTGCTTCATATAAAAAAAATATCTTACACGTGACATCTCGAAAGGGGTGTTACACTCTCCACCTAGGTGAGAGATGTTTGTGTTGGGCGAAGGGAGATCTCGCCCAAGCGAGATGAGCTCGCCTAAGCCAGGCTTCGCAAGTAAGCCATTGTAGCACGTTCGCTCAGGCGAGAAAGCTTAGCCTAAGCAAGACAGGCTTGGTCGCTGAAGCTAAGGCTTCTAGCCCAAGCGAGTTTAGTGCAGTTTTTGTGTGTTGTTTGTACGTATTGATGCGAACGTGGATCAGGAGATCTTGTGCCATGAGAGGGTAGGTTCATGGATGGTGGTTAACACATGATGGTATAAGTAGGGTGGTTCATATCCAGTTACTCTCGTGTGGGGATACGAGTGAGGTAGGTTCGTATGTTCCGTGCTCACACTTGAGAGATGCTGCGTGCGGGGAGGTACGTGAGCATCATAAATCCTAAGTCCATGGCTAACCTTGTTATGTGAATTTAAGGTTGGGAAGCCTTGGGGTACTAAGAACTTGGCCAAGGTCTAACTATAATAATATAACTGAAGGTATTTATATTATTTAATTGATCTGTTTTCCGTTTATTATTTAGCTCACCATTTCTGTTTGTGCTTGGCGATGATCGTGTAATTCTTACACGGGAGTAGTTGATGATACAAGTGATGCTACTAACACTTGAGACGGAGAGAGGGGTTAGCTTGGGATTCGAGCTAGGAACTTATTTATGTTTTCTGTTATCTTTCTTCGATTTTGGAAATTGTAATAAGACTATTTCTTTTTTTTTTAGCTTTAATTGATCTTTAGCGCTTTGAATAGTTTATGAATTTTCCCACGTTTGGGAATAATAAAATTTTGATGTTCTTTTCTTAATTATTTATTTTAAATAAATAATATCTAGTAGGGATGTTACAAATTTAAAGAAAAATGGTTGTTTAGCATCATGGTTATTGATACACGTGGCACACACAATAGAAAAGGTTGTACTGAGTGTAGGTGTAAGCTTTTCAATATCCCAAAAAGGACTTTTACAATGTCACAACGGGCATTAATAGCCAATTGTAGTCTAGAAATTATAAAGGAGGACTCTTTTCTTGTCAAGACAACTTACAATGCAAATTAAAAACTGGGTTTTGTGGCCCAACAAGAAAGCTTTCCCTAAGATACAAAATAAGGTGGGTTGATTGGGATGAACACCAAGTGCCTCTTAAGTTCTACATACTTGATTCAACTAACCGTGTAACATTAATGGTTCTACACTAATTCATGATTGTCAGGTACATGACGTAATTAATATATACTATACTTTACAAAAGATAAGAAAACCTTTGAGACCTAGTTATATTCTAAACAAAAGTATTAGGTTGTTAATTACTTATTTTATTCTTAAGTGAGTAACATAAATTTCTCAATGTGCTATAGGCAAAGTATACTATCCCAAGAAATCATGACAATGAATCCCCTCATGTTACGAAAGCAAACATCCCAATGACAAAAGGTGGTTATCTTATATTGCTCATATGCACACTAGTGTTGTCAATGTCACTCTATATGGACATGTAATATTTGTTATTTTTTAGTGTTCCTATATAAGCTATATCATGAGGATAAACTTATATCAAATTTTGTACACTTCAAAATTTCAGTAGTAATAAATCTTGTCGATAAATTTTATATCTTTGCAAGAAACTAAGTACTTTAATGCATATTCTTTTTATTTATCGTTTTACTTATATTAGGACGGAATGGTTTTATGCACATCAAATCCAAAATATGGAATAAGAAAAGTAGCAAGAAATGAAAATGGTTACATAGTTGGAATGTCGGTTTGTTATCCAAAGCCTGGTTCTATCAAGATTAAAGATGGTGAAATTCTAACACTAGAATCTGTATATAAAAACAAGTTTCGTACTAGGGCAATGTGTAAGGCCCAGTTTTATTTCTGCCTTAATGTTTAAGGGTTGGCCCATAGGGTGCTAAGGCCCTAAAATTGCTAGGGTTTCCAATTCAGATTCATTCTTGCACAATAGAACCTTACGAGTTGCCCCTCTTCCTTTCAGAACGCTCTGCTAGGGCTTAACTCCGATCTTGGCCAATATTTCTCGAGCTTTGTTTTGCTTTTCCGCTCCATGTAAGTGTTTCTCAAGCTCGTACTTGTATTCCCTAAAGCTTATTTTTCGTGTTCTTCCATTTAGGGTTCCATAGTAACTTTGTTCTTTTACTGTCCCGCTGTTCTTCCAGTTTCTAAGACTGTTTCTCGAACTGTTGCACTCCACAGTTGGTGTCGAAGTCTCGTATAAGCCCTTTCCAGGTAAGGGAAGCTAGGGTTTACAATTGTTTATGGTTTCTGCATGTTTTATGAGTTTAAGTCATATTCTTGAGGTGTGTTCGTGATTTGATTGCTGGATATTAGTCAAAATGTAATTTTGGGTGTTGTTTATGCATTTTGCACGAGTGAACAGTGGCGAGCTCTGGTTTTCTCGCCCAAGCGAGCCTGTCTCGCCTAGGCGAGACTAACAGAGACTCGCCCAAGCCTTCCTGCGGGAGCTGTCGCTTAGGTGACTCACCTCCATTTTGAGCGAGGTGTAATCTCGCTTAGGCGAGAAGGGACTCGCCTGAGCGAGAATTCGTAAGAGCCACTGTTCTACTGCCCAAGCTCTCGCCTAGGCGATAAGGGACTCGCCTAAGCAAGAGGATCTCCCTCGTCTGAGCGAGGTCTTCTAGCCTGAGCGAGACTGGGCGAGTTGTGTGCTATAATATGAATGGCTAATGATGTGGTTGCTTGTTTGCCTGGCTTGAATACTATACTTGAATGGTTTGAGGGATGATGCCTTGATTAATATATGAGGTTGAGGTGGAAATGATATATTGCTTTATTGTGTATGAGTTGGAAAGCATGAGTTGTATGATTGGTTGTTATACATGATATTAGTATTATGAGAACTTTCTGATTGGTTGGTGAAACATGTACAAAGTGTGGGTAGGGCGTAATTTCATGACTCTTGTAGTGAGAGCTCTTGGTGGTGCCTCATTTGTTGAACATAATCCCACGGACCTTCCTAAGAGGAGTCCTTGGTGGTGCCCCACCTATTGGACTTAATTCCACGACCCTCGTGGTGAGAGTTCATGGTGGTGCCTCAACATAAGGACGTAATTCCACGTGAGTATCGTGGTGGTGCCTCAAGGCCAGGATGTAATTCCATGAAGGCCACGTGGTGGTGCCTCTTGTAGGGGTGTAATTCCGTGAAGGCCTTGTGGTGACGCCTCATTGCTAGGACATAATTCCACTACCACGTGGTGGTGCCTCATTTTACGTATCCGGATAAGTCAAGTCTTGGGGTCTTAAATGATTTTGGTAATCCATGTGTGAATGTTTGCTATTCATGTTTGACTTGGAGACTGCATGTTGACTGTTGTGATATAAGATTTCTTTACACTAGCTTACCCTGTTTTGCTTGTTTGGTTGTGTTATATTTGGTTCTCTCCTATTGCGATGATCATCGATTCTATTGATGTGAGCATATGTGAGAACTCTTGGTAGTGGTAATGGTGATAGGAATGCTACAGCTTGATGGACTGGACGGGTATTGGGCCCACGATGGGGCCCATCGCTGAAGGATTTATTAGTTATGATTTTCTTGTCTGTACAAGACCTAATACTATTAGTTCACTAGTATACTTTGTTTTAGGCTGTGTGGGCCCCTTTTATGTTTTATGGATATGTTGGGGTACGAAGCACTTCATACCCCAAATCTTCGTACTCTCTAGATATTTATGTATGTGGCGTTTTTATTAAATGAGTTTTATCTATTTATTTGGGACGTTACACAATGGGACATTTCTACATTTATTTGGTAGAAGAAATACCAAACAAAGATTTGAAGACTTGATGTGAAATTATTTTGTTTATAGTTCTGTAATAGCTTATTTAATTTGTAGTATAATTGTAATACATGAATACAGTCCTATGTCATGAGTATTTGTCTTAATGTTATTTTGGTTTTGTTCCACCACTAGGTTTGTGATGGCGTTATTTTTTATACTGTTTTGTTTATATGATATTTAATTGGAAAAAAAAAATTATACTAACAACACACGAAAAAAATGTAATCTACAAATTGACCTTATAATTTAAAAGAATATAAAATGTGGATATTGAATTGGGATAAAAAATAAATATTCTTTGAAAATTTAATTATGTTGTGCTTCTATCTCTTTTATATATTCTAGCTTACCCTACTTTATGATTATGATTTCTGTATGCTATGATTAATGCTATATAAAGAGAATAGTGCAGGTGGAAGTACTTACAATTGAGAAGGGTGAGAGTTATTTGTTTTGTAGAGATTTTCGTAATTATATATCTTGTTTATATTCCTGGAGAATATATGACATTTTTCAATATACTTTTTAAAAAAAATATTTAAGATCCCTATAAACATATATTTAAATTATTTGCAAACGTGATATACATAATTAGACGAGTTGTGATAATGTTACTTCAATGAAAGGTATTACATATTTTATAAAATATTTATCAAGTTTTTAGAATACAACTCAATTATTCATTCTTATGTTTTTAAGCTTTTCACATCCATTTTTCAAATATATTGTATATTGTGTATTGTATAGTGACAGAACTTGGACAAAAAATTTAGGGTGCCAAATTAAATTTTTTTATATAAATTATTTTTCTAATTAAATAAATAAATTCTTCATTTCCTCTACTTAAACTATTTTCACATAGTGAATCACGTATGCACTTTTCAATTTATAATGTTTCTAATCCATTGAATTCACGAAACAGAGGTATTCAAATTTTTATTCCAATTCAAGGTTATTCAACTAATCCATTATATGTTGTGAAATTCATAATGCAGCCTAAGATACATCCATAAATTTTACAAAATTTTACCATATGTAACAAGAAACACAAAAATCATTAAATTTCATAATTTCAAGTTATATTAATTTGGATAAAAATATAATTAGGGTTCATGCCAATTTCATAAAAGAATTCCTAAATTCATAATTAGGGTTCATACTAATTTGGAAAAAACTTAATTTGGGAGAAACATCGTAATATGAGAATCATAAATTTAAGGTACATAAATCATAATAGAATACTAATATTGATTCTTCTGATTCTTGATGAAGTTGATCCTCCTCTCCATAATCGACTGTTGATTGAACCTTATGGTCAAAGGTAATAATTAATATCATCTTAAAAAATAATATGTATTACATGACATCTTTTACCTTGGGTTCTTTTTCATGACTTTCTTGTGTTCATATTTAGGTTTGTTCCTTCTAGTTGCTTCCCAAGCCATCACAAGGTCTATTAAGCAACAATGTCTGAAGCCTTGGGCAACATGGGGAGCAATACCTTCAGAAAACAAGGATCATTTTTGGCAGCGTTTTAAGATAACACATCATCAAACTTATTCTCTATGCCTTATTGTGTATGTTAAGAGTCAAATGCAATTTCATTCTATTGCTATTATACTTTAAATACCATGCATATTGTGTCATCAGAATGATTTATACTTGATTGATTGTTACAGATGAAGGTTCATTGGAGACTCAAGCATGAAGCTCAAATTCAAAAAATTTACACACCGAAGCATCTCATAGGCTCTTTGAGATGTTTAAAGATGTTAGGACTGTAGGAGAACGCCCTTATTAAGTTTAGGAGGATATCTGAAATAATTTGCTAGCACATTGAAATTCTCCTCTCTATCATAATAAATGTGCTACAGCCCAAAGAAACAAAGCTTCAGAATGTTTGAGTCATATTCAACACGTGAGTCTTCTAGAAGTAGATACATAATATCATTAGTGATTACATGTCATTAGATGATTTTGAGTAATGCTTGGTGCAAATTGTTTTCTTTGAGAATTTAATTATGTTGTGCTTCTATCTCTTTTATATATGCTAGTTTACTCTACTTTGTGATTATGATTCCTGTATGCTATGATTAGTGCTACATGGGAGGAGTGCAAGTGGAAGTGCTCACAAGTGAGAAGGGTGAGAGTTGTTTCTTTTGTAGAGATTTTTGTAATTATATATCTTGTTTATATTCTTGTAGATGATATGACATTTTTAAATTTATTTTGAAAAAAAAAATATACATTCAAGATCCTTGTAGACATGTATTTATAGAAACTAGATCATTTGTCATATGCAACAAAAAACACAAAATTGTTAAATTTCATATTAATTTGGGTAAAAATATAACTAGGGTTCATGCTAATTTCATAAAAGAATCCCTAAATTCATAATTAAGCTTCATACTAATTTGGAAAAAACTTAATTTGGGAGAAACATTGTAATAGGAGAATCATAAAATGTAGGATACATAAATCATAATAGAATATTAATCTTAATTCATGAGAGATATTGTGATAATCCATTCTTTCTGTTCTCTAATATCTATTCTCGATTTATCTCTTTACTTTTGTTCCTATCTCATACTTTCTTGACGAATTATTGAGAAATAATCTTATTATGACCAGAGACAGAACCCTAACATCTTTTATTAACCAACATCCATCAATTTTTTCTAAACAATAAATATATATATATATATATATATATATAAAGTTGTAAATTTTTTTACTAAATTTAATATAAATAAAATAGTATAATAATATATAAATATAATGTTAAAATATATAAAAATTAAAGTTAAAAAATATTGGAGGAGTCATGGCCCCCCCTCTTTCCTAAAGAAGGATCGCTGGTGTCAACGGATTCTAATTCTTTGGCTTATATGCCTTCTTTTGAGGATCTCACTTCCATTGTCGACAGTTTGTAGTTTACAACACTTAGATCCACCTCATTGTAATTCTGGGGTAATTCCTTTTTTTTATGCCTAAGGAATCAAGTTTTGCGGAATTGAAAATAATCTCTAAAAGAGCAAATATGCTTGATGAGAGGGAAAATTCTAATTATGAGAAAGATGATGAGTCAATTCAATCTAAAAAAATTTGGCCGGGAAAGTTTTAAAAACCTTACGTGGATTGTGAACAGGTTAGTTGATTATTAAGTTTTAGTCTCTTATTGTCGTTACATTGATTTATTTTTTCCATGTATTTAGTTAATTTTTTCATAATAGGTATTTTTTTCATTTGTACGATGTATTTTTATCATAAATTTTGTATAGTTCCTTCATCTTTTTTTTTTATATTTTTATGTTTTTTAAAAAAAAAAAACACACACAATCTTAATCTTCATACAGAGTGATGTGTAACAGATTTATAATTCACCTTAATAGCAAAAGTATCGGTCTTTAGGTATGATGCATTATTTATATACACGGATTAATTATTTGTTTCAGAAAAGCGTTGAAAATTACTACCGGTCAAAACAATTTGTTACACATTAAAAATATATGTAGTTTCTCATTGAATCACATGAGCGAATAAGAATGCACTTACGAGAAATGACTTTTTGAATATAATTAATTTTCGCATTTAAGCAACTCTGCATTATCTATCAAAACAAAATAATTTTATATATTGTAAAAAAATCAACCATTTTCAAATTATTTATTTCCAATATAAATTATACTATAAAATAATATTAAATTTTTAAACCAACCACACTCTAAACAGTATGTTATTATGTTAATTACATAAAATGCAAAATAAATATATATTGTGAAAGTCATATTTGAAAACAGTAAACAATAAAAAAGATTATAAAAAAACAACTTGAATAAGGTTAGAAAAAGCATTAAACATAGAAATTTATAATAAAAAACAATTAAAATTCACTTAAATTTATAAAATGTTACAAAACAATTATCGCAATAGTCAACCATATTGGTGTACGTAACAAATCTGGAAAATATGTAGTAACCTTTGGTAATTTAAAATTAGATTCTAGAGTACTTTTTCTTTTGCACTACTAGTATATTTTGATTGAGTTCTCAACAAGTCTATAAATTGGCTATTTGAATAAAATGTTGAATTAAATTTCCAAACAGTAATGCTGTTAAATTAATTTAATATATAATACATAATTTATAATTAAATTGAATTTAAATGCATGTTTGAAACATATTGACTGTGTTGAATTTAATTCAATCAGCATTTATTTTATTAATCTTTTAACTGATTTACATAATTGGTTTAAAAACTAGTTTAATAAAAGTGTTTGACCTTTGACCAGGATAGAAGACAATGTCCAATGCTATGCAAATTGGAACAATCATACTGAGCAGTTTGACTCACAAAGACAACATAACATTGAAAGCTCACATTATTTTAAATTTTATTAAAATTGTTTTAGACAAAAAAACACGCTCATACATTTATGTAAATGATGTATCTTGAAGATTATATCAAGTAACGTTTTAACCATATATATCTATAGTAAATGGTAATAGAAAGATGTGTACGTACCCATTACCAAAAGTACTTGTAAAATATATTATTCTTTATTATCAGTCAGATGTATAAATTAACAAATTTAATAGTATTTATTTAACATACAAATGGATGGATAAACATTGTACGAAGATATGTACTATTGTTTTTAGCATAATATAGGTTAAAGATTAATTTAATTATAGAGTGGTTATGGAGTTCGAAATGACGTAAATAGATGCATTTTTGAATTAATTAAACAACATTTTAAGCATAAATTTGCACAAAACCCTACATATCGGTGAACATAAGAAGAACCACGTTAACAAATTGATTAAAACCAAGAGAATCATTAATTGAAGAAATTCATTAAAAATAGATAAGTAGAAACACAGTCATGCTGAAACAACTTTTCATTCAACGAAAAAACACAATAAAACCAACGATATACTCTATAACACTTTCCTAATAGATATCAGTAAGATTCAAAAATCGTACAAAACAGAAAAAATATTGTGCATCAAGAGAGATCTTCATTCCGGTTGCTGTGTCTTGAATCCTATGATGTGGATTTGACATCATTCACCAGCCACCGATTCCGACATTAGCAGAGTTCAACATTGACAAGTCGCCACCCTTGTTGAAATTACTAGGGTTATGGTTACAACTATTATTGTTGTTGATGTTATTGTCATGATCATCCCTTTCTTGTTCTTCAGAACCGTATCTATAAATTTCAGGGTTCTCGAAGGTAGAAATGGTCAAGTTGACATCGTCACCGGCGACGACTCTACCGCCGACGAGGCCACCGAAGACTCGACCGTGAGAGGTGGAGAGGTGTATCCCAAAGGATAAGGAACGAGGAGGGGTGGCGCCGGGGAGAAGGGTGTATTGGTTGTTGTGTAAGTAGGAGCCAGTGAGGGAAAGTAAGTTGAAGGGTCCATGGAGCATGACGGCGGAGGAGCCACTGGGGACATGGCGGAGGGTGACGGTGGTGATGACACCGGAGGCACTGAGGATGGTGAGGCTGACATGGGTGCGCCGAGCGATGTTAATAATGGTTTCAATGATGTCATGTCCTGGAGCGACATTGACGATGAGAATCTTGATGTTGGGTTGTGGGAGAGTGTATTTGGGCTTGTTCTTGGAGCCTGGAGGTCTGCCACGTGGCTTCTTGGAGGGTGGAGTGGCAATAGGGAGATTCTGCCATTGTTGGTTTATGGTGGGTGGTGGCAGCGATGGAAGAGGACAGTGGGAGGAGCTGGTGTGGTGGTCCCAAGAGGATTCAGAATCTGAGTCTCCGGAGACTGAGATTTGGGAGAGGGAGATTGGCATGGAGTTGTTTGTCATTGTACTAGAAAAAATGTATATCAATTAAGACGAGTTTAAATAGAAGAGGAAAGATAGACGAAATGGTTGGATGAGAATATTGAAAGAACCAAGGTAAGATAATTGATTGTGAGGATTTGAAGCTTTGTTTGTGGGTGATTTATAGTGTGGTAGTAACGGTGATAAGAATGATGGACTTGTGACGAAGGTTTCAACTCTAGAAAGTTTTTTTTTTTTTTTTTTTACAAAATTGTTTT
>Ga0214544_1007666_pt1 | contig 18715 bp, 7 predicted proteins | sample CNSS3metaG_FD_160074 | JGI IMG/M metagenome (GOLD analysis project Ga0214544, IMG submission 160074) | Root nodule microbial communities from cowpea collected in UCLA plant growth center, Los Angeles, California, USA - CNSS3 | ecosystem: Host-associated > Plants > Roots > Nodule | place: USA... | reverse complement strand
TATATATATATATATATATATATATATATATATATATATCAGCTAAGAGGGTGGCAAAGATGTGGGTCCAGTTATTCAAATGAATAACTTACCAAAACATGAGAAGCCCCCAAATATGTTAATACCCTAAATGATACATCTGTAGGTAGAAATCCCATTTTTTTTCAAAGTAGAAACCCTAAATTAAATTTGTTGAAGAAATGAACCAAAACCGTAAAAGATAAACACAAAAGATCATAATGCCATGTTTTTTATATATCCGTAGGAAAGCTCATAATTTTTTTCTGCAAAGAAACATATTAGTAGTAAACTTGAAATCAAAACACTTGTTATCGAAAGAAATCAAGATCTAGTAAGGCAAAAAAAGTAGTAGGTTTTCATAACGATATGAAAGAAAATAAAAAACACAAAAGTCAAAAACAATAAAAGCAACTCTTGAGTAGAAGAGAGATATAAGAGAATGAGAGATGAGATCATTAAGATAAAAAAAAAAATGAGAGATAAAAGATGACTTGATGAACGAATAAGAGATGAGAGCTAATGGGAATAATGATGAAAGAATGAGAGAACAACGATAAAAGAATGACAGAAGAGGAAGCCAAAGTAGAGGAGGAATTCACTTGTTTGCGGGCGGTCCTTTTAAGGGATTAAGGGAGTCACGTCTCCACAATGTTTTATTTTTTAATTTTTATATATTTTAAATTTATATTTATATATTATTTTATTATTTATATTAATTTAGTTTAAAGAAGCTTTTCCAAAATTTGAAAATTACGTTTTTTTTTTCCTTTTGTTATTTGTTATTTTTTATTTGGTTTTTCTCTTCTTTGTAACTCTCTTTCTTATATTTTTTTTATCTCAATTTTCATTTTCAATCTCTTATTATTTTCAAAATCAAATTGAACCAACACGAAATTAAGGAGCTAAGGAACATTTGGACTAAACAATTTCTTTTTTTTCAAAACAATATGTTTTTCTCTTGTACGTGATTTTTCTACATTATAGGCATACCTCTATTTGTTACAAATAATAAAATCATGATCTAATTATTGATCAAACTCTTTTTTGTGTAAATGGAGATATTTTAGGTCTTGAAGTTGTGTAAGGGAAGAACTTATGTAAGGAAAGAACAATATTAGGAATCTATTTAAGGTTGGGAAAGTTAGTCATTTAGAAGTTGTTAATTTTCTTAAAAAATTGAGTTTTGGTTTTGAGATTTGGGTTGAGGTATTCATAATTTTTTCTTTTTTCTAAATAGGTGAGGTGACAAATTCATATTAGAAAAATTATGATAAAGATAAAAAAAATTCTTTTATTTTTCAAGAGGAAAATTTTTGATGAAGATGAAAAAAATGTATCTACGTCAACTAAATTTGAGAAACTTCGTGAGAATCTAATAATTGGAGAAAATGAAAAAAACTCTCTAAAGTTGCTAGAGCTATATATAATAAATTTGAAAATTCTTTAGAATGTGATTCGTGATTCAGGGAAGCGTCATCAAATTTGACAATATTCACCAATCAAATTGACAAGGTACGAATGACTTATATAAAATGGGATCCATATCATGACTCTTGCTTCTATAGCTGTAACTGAGAGATATTTTTCTGTAATGAAGATAATCCAAAACACGGTGAGTAATAAGATGGAGACTGAATTCTTAACCAGTAGTATGATAATCTATATTGAAAGAGATATTGCAACAAATTTTAGTTATAATTCAATTATTGAAGATTTTAAATCATTAAAATAATGTAGAGTAGCACCATGACTAAAGGTGATTTTTTCTTTTTTTTTTTAATATTATTATTGATGATAAACTTTATATTTTACTCTCATATATATAATATTATCATATTTTGTTGAATTTTATTATCATACATATTTGTTTTTAGTAAAAAATTAAAAAAAAAACTTTTTTAATTAAAAATAATAATTTATAAATAAAAAATATAATTTGACCCCTTAAATTTTTGTTCAAATATCAAAAACTCAAGTTGTCTTCTTTCTTTTCTATTTAAGATAAATTTGAATTTTCTTTTCGATTTTTCTGCTTGCGACACATGTATTGGTTTTTGTATTTAGCTACTACTTTGTATTGTTTACAGTGCATAGCACAAAATTCTTTTAATATATTTGAATTTAGTTTATTTTTTTTAATTTTTTAATTTTTAAGTTTGAGTGTATAATTGTTTTTTAACAATATAATTATGTGAAATTAAATTAATGTTTTTATAGCGTATAATAATTTCAATAGAAAGTTTTATATTATTGTTGCTTTTGATAATATAGAAGTATTATTATGAAAAAAATAATTAAAAAAAGAGAAATTTTTAGAAAAAATATTACTAGAAAGGAACATAGTTGAATAATTTGAAAAAAATAAAATAAAATGTTTGTAATAAATTTATTTATAAATCCATTCTAAGTTGATAATTAACGTTTTAAATGTATTTTGAAGTTAATTATAATTTTTTAATAATATTATTAATTTGAACGAAACAATCTTTAAATATTATCTTTATTACTCTGTATAAAAAAAAACTAAGAAATCAAAGAATCAATTAATATAATCATTTAAAAGATAAGTAAACATTTTGTATATAATAAATAATTAAATTTTCATCAAAGATAATATAAAATAATAATTAAAAATAATGAATATAATAAATAATGATTTATTAAAACATAATACGATTAATAATTAATAATTTATATTGATGTTTTAAATAATAATTAATATTATAAAATAATTTTAGATTTTGATTCACAAATTAATTTTAATTTTTTATTTATAATAGAATTTTTTTTACATGCTTTAATTTTAAAATTAATTGTTTTTTAATAATTATTTTTTATAATAGTCGTGCTTTTCATTTTCATATCATTAATACATTAAGAAAAAGGCATCAAACATTTATGTTTCATTTTTTTAGATATTTTAATATAAATTAATAAATTAAATTATATATTTTATTAAAAATCTGACTTAGCGAGGGTTCATAAACTATATTTTTTCAGGGGTTGTTAAAAATTTTCGATAATCTGTCAGTCACATTAGTTTTTTCAAAAAAAATTACAAATTTTGAGTAAAGTCAATGAGAGTTAAAAGCATCACAAACGACAAATATAAATTTCATTATAAATAATTATATTTGTAATGATATAATGATACTCTATAATTTAATTAAAATTGTAAAGAGTGACCGGAGTATACAATAATTTTTGTCAAGGACACTTTTCCTATGAAAAAACAATTATAACAACTAGTTTTTTTGGTGGGAGATATGGAATGATGAGTTTAATTTACTCAAATTTAAATTATGAACCATAATAGTTTGAGTAAAAAATTTATGTATATAAAAATGTTGATCGATCAATAATATACATTTTAAAAAGTAAATTTAATGAATTTATAAAATATATAACATAACAATAAAAAAATTAGAATTTAAATACTTGCATAACATTTATCCAAATAATGAATTTGGTTCCGGTTTAAAGAAAGGATAATGTTATATATTAAAAAAATTAGACTACATTAAATAAAAAGAATATATATAAATATTAAATTGAATTCAAAAATTATAACACTTGACAATAACATATAATATTGTCATGTGTAACATTGTATGTCATATTGTCACTGTAACACTTGAACAACAAAAAATGTTACAATGAAACATTACAAATCTCAGCTAAGAAGGAAAGATTTGATATTTGAAAAAGTACAAACGAACAAATCTCAATCAAGAAATAAAGAGTTAATATTTGGAGGAGTACAGACGAACAAATCTCAACCAAGAAGGAAAGAGTTGATATTTGGAGAAGTACAGATGAACAAATCTCAGCAAAGAAAGAAAGAGTTGATATTTGGAGAAGTACAGACGAACAAATCTCAAACGAACAAATCTCAGAATGGAAAGAGCTGATCTTTGACAAAAGTACAGACGAACAAATCTCAGAATGGAAAGAGCTGATCTTTAACAAAGGCGTAGACGAACAATCTCGTTCAAAAGGAAAGAGTTGATCTCTGACAAAATGCAGACACACAATCTTAGTCAATAAGGAAAGAACCGACGCGTACAACCTTAGTCAGAAAGGTATGCTTATTCTCACTTTACTACATACACCATATATCGAATCACTATTTGACTTGAGCATCAGAGTGCTTGCAGGTACCCCCACCCTCGGAGTTCATACCACAAGCAGATCTAGGAGGAGTCCGGAGAGGATTAGAAGGAGGTTCGACATAGAGGGTTCTTGAGATCACCTGGTTCCGCACTAAAATAGTATCGATCAGGTACAATTGGCGCCCATCGTGGGGCCAGACTATTCTCAAGAAGGATGGTGTTGATAAGAGCAGTAGTCGATCGAAGTACAGTAGCAGCGGAGATGCAACGAGAGATGAACCGTCAGTTGGAGGAATTGAGACGCAAGAACAAAGAAGAGATAAATGTCCTGAGAGAGGAGAACCAGCCGATGCGAAGGCAAATTGAGCAAAATTCCCAACAAAAGGAAGAATCTCATAGTAATGGAGAAGGAGAGGGCGGCACAGGACGAGACGAATCCAGGGTGCAAACCACCACCAACCAAATAGGCGCGAGACCAAGAACAATCAGACGTCACCCCTTCGTGGACGAGATCATGGAGGTAGAACTTCCCGCACGCTGAAAGGGATTGACTATGAGCCAGTATGATGACACTACTGATTCAGAGGAGCATGTGGACGTATTCACCACCCAAGTAGGATTATATACCTCAAACGATGCAATTCTTTGTCGTGTGTTTCCAACGTCCCTGAAAGGGCCTGCACTCAACTGGTTCACACGATTACTGTTAGGAACAAGGCAATAAAGGAAAGAATAAAGGAGAGAAAAATAGACACAGAGAATTTAACGTGGTTCGGCGTACAATGTGTATGCCTACGTCCACGACTACACTAGGAAGTATTTGTATTTTTGGTGTATCTTAAAGCTTTACATAGAGTCTCTTATATAGTAAAATAGAGAACCACATCTCACTATTCTAAGCGATGTGGGACTAAATCAAGCACCATAATTCTAACAATTACCACCTAATTCTATCGATTGTTTCGATACGTTGGTCACCCATTTAGGCATTCAGTTCGCCACCAGTAAGCCACACCATCTCACTTCTCTAGCGTTAGTAAATATACGACAGGAGAAGAGAGAATCTTTGCAGGAGTTTATGGAGCACTTCAGGAAGATATCGTTGAATATCTCTAATCTAAATCCTGAGGTCGTCATGCATCACCTTGTAACAGCGTTGAAGCCTGGCCCATTCGTTGACAGTTTGTGTAAGAAGCCCGTGAGCAATCTGGACGAGCTTCGAACCAGGGCAACCAAATTCATGCAAATGGAAGAATTAAAAGAGTTTCGCAATACAAACTGATTAGACACTCAAGAAAAGAAATACATTGACAGAGAAAGGGTGCTAGCGCCGCGACCTGAGAGTAGGTTCAAGGACTCTAGACAACCAAAGTACAACAGGTACACACCCCTTGTGTCTAACAGAGCGAGAATTTTGGAGGAGGCCTTGAATGCCGACCTAATAACCCCTCAAAGGGTCCCGACTCACCCAAACGCGAACACCACTAAGCATTGTCGGTATCATCGGAATTATGGACACACAACGTAGGATTGTTTTACCCTGAAAGATAAAATCGAAGAGCTTATACAAACAGGACACATGAGAAGATTTGTCAAACGGGAGGAAGGGGGATTCTCTTCTAAAAAAGAGCGAGAAGGTAGATATGAGGAGCGACCACGAAGAACGTTAAGGTACCAGGAGAGGCGAGAAGAAGGCACCAAAAGGAGGGTTGAGCCCGAGAAAGATGATGAGGAGGATGTGAGGGAACCATTGAGAGGGGTGATCAACTATATATCAGGAGGCTTCACAGGATGCGAAGCCACTATGTCGGGGAGGAAAAAGTACGTACGAGCAATCCAAAATGTCAATGTCATATATACATGTCCCCGGCAGCACATGCCACCCCTCACATTCTGTGATGATGATTTCCAAGCCATTGACCCCCAACACGATGACCCAATGGTGATCTCAATAGAGATTGAAGACTTTGCAATAAGGAAAACCTTGGTAGACCAGGGTAGTTCAGTGGATATCCTGTATTAGGGTACTTTCAAAAATTTAAGAATTTCGGAAGCAGAAATCCAGCAATACTCAGAGCTGATCATGGGCTTCTCAGGAGAGCAAGTGAATACAAAGGGCTTCATTAATTTGTTCATCAAATTCAGAGCAGGGAGAACGACGCGAACGGTAAAAATTCGATACCTTATTGTTGACGCTCACACCTCTTATAATATTTTGCTAGGGAGACCTTCGTTGAACATGCTTGGTGCGGTGATATCCACATATCACTTAGCTATGAAATTTCTGTCAACTTCGGGAGACATAATCAATGTACATGTAGACCAGCCAACTGCGCGCAGATGCTACGCAGACAGGCTGAGAGAAAGACCCATACACCAAGTTGAGAGCCCAACGCCGCTACAATACCAAAATCAAACCTAAGTCTTTTCATCAGGGAAATCTAGTGTGGCGAATGGCAAGTCCTGCCCGGAAACCCGAGGGGAAATTCTCACCCAACTGGGAAGAGGGCCATTCCGTGTCAAGGAAGTTGTGGGTAAGGGTGCATACAGATGGAAACACCTATCAGGTGTCCCTATTCCAGCAACTTGGATCGCCTCACATCTGAAGTATTACAGTTAGTTTGTTAAATGCTTATTTTTAATTTTCAGACTTCTTACGAATGATTTGTGGATTGATTGCATAATAAGTGGTGTACTCTTTCCTACTTTGGTCTTTTTTCCCCAAGGAGGGTTTTGGTTAAGAAGGTTTTAACGAGACATCGTAGTAATAAATAAAGCATAATTTTTCATCATTATTACTCTACGCTTACATTTTCCATCGTTGAAGCACGCATACATTTAAATCAAGTGCATCAATCAAATACTTTTTTAGCATTTTCTCTATGGGAAAGGAAGCTTCATCTAACTAGATGATCTCCCATATCTATATCAATGAGAAAGGAAGCTTCATTTCCCTAGATGATCCCCCCATATCTGTATCAATGGGAAAAGAAGCTTCATCGTCCTAGATGATCCCCCCATATTGATAAAATAAATATGACAAAGATAACAAACAACAACACACAAAGGCGAACTTACTAACCTAGGAGGGCAAGAAGCCAACCACATCCAGGCCAGGAATGGCCGGGTACATCTCGGCCAAGACAAATGTTGGCAGCGTCACAGCCACATCCCAGCTAGGAATGGTCGGGTACATCTCGGCCAACCACACTCTTTCTTTCCTTCATACTCAATTTTACACATTTCAGCCTCTTATTTCACTTCGTTCACTACGAGACTAGGGGGCTGGTGCAGGTGTAGCCGAGTACAACCTGGCCCAACCATGAAGGGTAGTTGGTCGGGTTTATCCCGGCCCAAGCAGGGTCAGGTTTCTTACCGGCCAGTCTCTAGGGTGTCCCACTTTTTTAGGTCCAGCAAAACACAATGCAGAGGGCATGGCCAAGCAAAGAAGGTCGGGTACATCTCGACCCTTTTGGTCGTGTATATCCCGACCCAATGATGTGACAGATGGAAAATGGGATTACGGCGCAGAGGTACAAAGGAGTAGTGCACAATCTCAGCCAAGAAAGAAAGAGTTGATATTTGGAGGAGTACAGACGAACAAATCTCAGCCAAGAAGGAAAGAGTTGATATTTGAAGAAGTATAGACGAACAAATCTCAACCATGAAAGAAAGAGTTAATATTTGGAAGAGTACAGACGAGCAAATCTCAGCCAAGAAGGAAATAGTTTATATTTGGAGAAGTATAGACGAACAAATCTCAGCCAAGAAAGAAATAGTTGATATTTGGAGGAGTACAGACAAACAAATCTCAGAATGAAAAGAGTTGATCTTTGACAAAAGTATAGACGAACAAATCTCAGAATGGAAGGAGCTGATCTTTGACAAAAGTACTGACGAACAAATCTTAGAATGGAAAGAGTTTATCTTTAACAAAGGCGTAGAAGAACAATCTCGTTCAAATGGGAAGAGTTGATCTATGACAAATTGCAGACACACAATCTTAGTCAATAAGGAAAGATCGACGCGTACAACCTTAGTCGGAAAGGGAAAGAATTGATCCTCGAATACAAACGACCCGCAAATAATAATAACAGGTCCGTTAAGAAATTAGTATAAATTAAGGCCTAGTGAACACGTAAAGGTATGTTTTTCTCACTTTACTACATACACCACTTATCGAATCACTATTTGACTTGAGCGTCGGAGTGCCTGCAGGTACCCCCAGGCTCGGAGTTCACACGGCAAGAAGATCCAGGAAGAGGTCGGAGGGGAACAGAAGGAGATTTGACACAGAGAGTTCTTGAAATCATCTGGTTCCGTACTAAAATAGTATCGATAAGGTACACCTCTTACAACTCTTCAATCAAAATTGAAACAAAAGAAATAATCAAAGCGAAAATAAATTATAATAACAAGTATTGATGGAAAAGGAAGTTAATAGATGTGCAACGATGAGTTTGTTTTACTAAAACTTGAATTACGAACAAAAATAGTTTGAATGAAAATAAATAAAAGAATAATTTATGTATAATAAAAGGTTGATCGATCATTAACATACGTTTAAAAAAATTTATAAATTTATAAAATATGTAATACAATAAAGAAAAATAATAAAAATGTAATAATTACACAAAATAAAGGATGAATCATTGCTAAATAGACAAAAGAATGAAAACATGACTCTTTGTCCATAAATAGAGCCAGAAGCATCTTTCCTAAGACTCCATACTACACAACTCATGCACTTGTCCAACATGAAAGACACCATTGTTCTGTATCCTAACATAGGTAGGGGTCATCTAGTGTCCATGGTGGAGCTAGGCAAGCTCATTCTATCCCATAACCCTTCCTTTTCCATCACCATCCTCATCCTCACCCCATCCTCCAACGCCACTTTCACCCAAGCCTGCAACTCCAACGCTCGATACATCGCCGCCGTCTCCGCCACCATCCCCGCCATCACCTTCCACAGCGTCCCCATGGCCCAACTCCCCCTCGACACCCCTTCCATCCCCCCTCACCTCATCTCCCTCGAACTCTCCCGACACAGCACCCAAAACGTTGCCCTTGCACTCCAAAGCTTCGCCAAAGCCTCCAACATCAAAGCCCTAGTCATGGACTTCTTAAACTTCAGCAACCCCAAAACTCTCACTCAAAATCTCACCACAAACTTCCCCACTTTCTTCTACTACACTTCCGCAGCCTCCAGCCTCATTGTGCTTTTTTATTTCTCCTCCGTTTTCCCAAAACAAGTCCAAGATCAACGGTTTCTACTTCGCTTCCCAGGGTTGCCTGCAATGTCCATGGATGACTTTCCAAACGAATCCTCCGACCCTTTGAGCCACACTAACCAGATTTTCGATCAGGTAGGGGAAGCCATGAAGGGTAGTTCTGGGATTATAATAAATACGTGTGAAGCGATTGAAGAGAAAGCCATTGCAGTGTTGAACGAGGATGCGACCGTGCCACCGTTGTTTTGTGTGGGCCCCTTGATTTCTGCACCATACGGGGAAGAAGACAAAGGATGTCTGAGTTGGCTCGAGTCCCAACCGAGTCAGAGCGTGGTGTTGTTGTGTTTCGGAAGCATGGGGTGGTTCTCGAGGGGGCAGTTGAAGGAGATTGCTATTGGGTTAGAGAAGAGCGAGCAAAGGTTCTTGTGGGTGGTGAGGACCGAGTTGGAGGGTGGTGACTCGGAGGAGGAGAAACCGAGTCTGGACGAGTTGTTGCCGGAAGGGTTTTTGGATAGGACGAAGGAGAAGGGGTTGGTGGTGCGGGACTGGGCGCCACAGAGGGAGATTCTGAGTCATGACTCAGTGGGGGGGTTTGTGACTCACTGCGGGTGGAACTCGGTGCTGGAAGCCGTGTGCGAAGGGGTGCCGATGGTGGCGTGGCCATTGTACGCGGAGCAGAAGATGAATAGGGTGTTTATGGTTGAGGAAATGAAGGTGGCTTTGGCGTTGAAGGAGGGGAAAGATGGGTTGGTGAGTGGGAGTGAGTTGGGGGAGCGAGTGAGGGAACTCATGGAATCGGACACGGGGAAAGAGATTCGTCAGAGTGTTTTCAAGATGAAACTCAGTGCTGCAGAAGCATTGGTTGAAGGTGGAACTTCACGTGTTGCGTTGGATAAGTTGGCCATGTTATGTAAAACGAGTTCTTTCACTATTTAATTCTGTTTCTATGTACGAAAAAATGAGTGTGACACATTTTTACATATTATTTTCACTTTTCTCTTATAAAACATGTCAATCTAGTATTATCCTTCTGAGTTTTATGTTCCATTGCTTCTTCTATTCCTAATTGTTTTAAAATTATATCATAATTTTACGTAAATAAGTTTTTTTTTTTTTCTTTTCGGATGAGAAATTGTGTAGAAAAACTTTTATGAAAATGTAATTGTGTTCTATCACCATCATGCTAGCATCATATCTGAAGGAGTTTGATGAGAACCACATGTGAATGTGAAAAGCGGTAGATTAACATTGCTGACAACCCAATGGTTGGTATCTCTCAGACAGGGTTCTAATCTAATTAGATTCTTTTTTTTTTCTTCTTTAACATAGCACCGTTCAGAACTTTGTTTACACAGATAACACAAATTTTTCCATCACCCACACATATGTCAACACACGACTCTTCTCTTCTCCTTTATAGATTTTTTTTTTATTTTATTTTAGACCATTTTTCAAGTTAAATTTGTAAAAATGGACCGGTTAAAAGAATCCTGAAATAAAAAGAAAAAAAGAAAAACCCTTTAAAAGAAAACCAAACATTAGGCATACATTCTTCATCATTAGACCATTGAGTGAAGATGATAATGACTTACCCAACTTGCAAATGAGAAAAAAACAAAACTTAGACAGCCCCATACAACAAGAATAGCAACATCAAGTATCTCTTCCATATATCCTGCCTAAACACTTATAATACGTTCACTTGTAAATATTTATTGTTCAGAAAAATTAAGAAGGCATAATTTGAGAATAACTAGCGTGTTCGACTTAACCGCACCATGATTTTAAATTTTCATAACTCAAATTGATCAAATCTTAATGGATCCAATCTTGATAAAGTGAATTAGACTTAAAATTCAAAAATATGAATTTATATTTAAGATAAATTCATAATATAGATTTGGATTATTATGAATTAGATTTCCCAATTTCAATTTTTTTCCACTCTTACTCTTATCCCTTTCGAGTTAAAATTTTTAATGAATAATTTATATTCATATTGTTAATATATATTTTGGAAATTGTTATAACATTGTATTGTATAAATAAATTTCTGTCTCTGTATAAATTAAGAGAGACAAGTAAATATTTGGTATGTGTTAATATTTAATATACTTGTTTAGAGCTTTTAAATCTGTATGTAATCACTGAATGAAACATAAAGATGTGAGAAGGATTCATTGAGTTATAATATTTCACAATTGTACACGAACAAAAAGTGGTTTATTTTGGAAAATAAAAAACTTTTAATAGTATTTTGTTTTCATATATTTTCTTTCGGTTCTCAATTTTAAATTAATAGAAACTATATTGATTTTTACTAATAAGATGGAATATATTATTTACTTTCATTCATTTTAACTGTTTTTTAGGATTTATATAACGGTCAAGAAATAAACAAATGTTATTGTTCCCTATGAAAGGGTATGAAGTTTATATTGTATTTATTTTTCATTTCTGCTATACAATACAATAAGTAGACATAAGTTTCTTTTTCACTTTTATGATAAATGTTTAAATTAATTAAGCTTAAATGACAAGTAAAGAGTATACTTGATAAAAATATCTAATATCATCTTAAATTTAAAAAATTGCAAATAAATATGAATTTCTTTTCTAACAAAATACTAAAAACAATATAGAAACATATTAACGTGGTATTTTATATAAAGATAAAAATATAATATATAACTCTTTCCTTTGTCACTCTCAAGCTCTTCTAGTGGAGTCACACAAGGAACGAATATCCTGTCTAGCATCCACATCATGGGAAGTAGTCCCTCTGAATTTGAGAATGCGTTTTATGGTATACTTAGTCTTAACAACAGTGATGTGAAAGCCTTTATTTTTGGCATTGCGTTTATGTGACCCCATGCCGGGTATGGAATCCCACGACGGATAAACGTATTTTTTAATTTTGTTAAAATTATTATAAAGTATATGTTGTAATTCGACTTAAGTTTCGTTCGGCCTTTATGGTTAGGAATTATTACCGTGTTCTTGAAATATTGTGCATTTTGAGACGTAGAGTTCTAATTTTGTTTTTAAAAAATATCTTAAAAAATTAAAAAAAAAATATTAAAACTGTATTTGATTTCTGTCCTTAAATGATGTGAAATTTATTGAATATAATAGAAGTAATTATTCTCACTTATATCTTAAATTTGTTACTGCATAAGACTTCTTCTATGTATCTTGTGATATGAAAAAAAATATGAAAGTGGTAGCCACAATGATCTCGATTATCAAATGTTTGATTTTATAGAAGAAAGAGTGAATGGTGGTGGTGGATGTTTTCTAATAACTATCGTTACTGATAGAGATATTTGTCCTATTTCTTTTGCCATTGTCCTGATATATGACCTTGAAGGTGAAGTGGGCTTTTTGATGTTTTTAATGTCCACATAAACAAGCAAATAAATAAGCTCAAAACAAAGAAAAAATCCAAAAATAAAAATAAAACAAAACATTTCCTAAAAAGTTGAAAAAAATGTTGGATAGTCTGTTAACCCGCGAATTCATCTTATGGCACGACAAATTATAAATTTTAGCTTTATAATAATATATTAAATAAATTTGACAAAATGTGATTAAAGAAATTTAATTAAAAAGATTAATATTATGTATTTTTAAAATTAAAAAATTAAATTAAATTAAAATTTCAAAGAAAAACTAATATTAATTTTAATAAAAATTAAGAAACATAAAATATACTTAACCATTTTATAAATTACTAGCTTACCTATTTTTTCTTGGTTGTGACATTTGTTTGGTGCGACCATGTGTTACACAAGAACATTAAATAATACAAATAGAGATCTGAATTAGTGAAACTTGATGAAATGTAGGAAATGATATTTATGTATATAATATGTTTGTAAATCCTCAAATCATATAGATTGTATCTTTTGAATTTTTTTTTACTTCATATGGAAACTGTATAATATATATAGATCTACACATAATTTATTAGTTTGTTATTAAAAATAAAAGTAAATGATTAATGGTAATTGTATCTATTAATTAGGATTGTTAGATAAAGCGGTAAACTCCAAAAATGAAAAGATAGATGATTGGAAAATTAGCAGAACTGAATTCCTGGTCGGAGATTACTAATAAAATATCTAAGATTGATTTTACAAGTTTGGACACATGCATTTGTTCCAATCTATGTTGAGGTTATCTTCAAAGCGAGGGAACGTTAGAAGGGACTAAATGAAAGTGAGAGGGAAACAACAAAACAAATCTAAAGAAAAGAAAAAAGTGTTGAGATATGAAATATCTCTTGTCGAGGATTGAGAGGAAATGACATTTAAGAGGGTTACATGAAACTGTGGAGATGAATAGTTTGAGTGGGTAACATATTGTGCTAAAAATGGTAGTTAAGGCTAAGTATGATAGGTCTGTAATATTCGGGCTAAGTGATTTGTTGTGGTTAATTGACTATACTCGGCCTTAATAGCATAGAGATATCACAACTGAAAGGACAGTGCAAGAGAAATCTACAATAACGGGTAGCCAAAAAATATACTTTTATTTACTTTATGTGATCTACTTTTACTTAAATCCAATTTATTTACTCAAATCTACATTTTTTTATATTGGATATTTATTATTTGAATCTAGATTTTCAAATTTGAAAAATTTAAATATCTAATCCAAATTTTAAATCTAGATTTTTAGTTAATTCGGATCGAAGATCGAGATGGACCAGTCAAGACTGAAGGTCAAGACAGACCAGCCGATACGAAAGCCAAGACAAGTCTATCGTGGCTGAAAGTTGAGATGGACCAACCTGAGCCTAAGGTTGAGTTGGACCGGGTCAAGCTGAAGGTCAAGACAAGTTGATTGGGGCAGGAGGTCGAGTCGGGCCGAAATTCCGCTGAGTCGGTCCAGTGAAAATTTAGCTGACCTGACAGAGTCAACCCCGGTAGTATTCAGCCATAATTCAACTGAATTTTGTCGAGTCAGCCCCAACCAAAATTTGGTTGAATTGGGCCAAGTCGGCCCTTACCGAAATTTGGCTTAGTCGAACTCAACCAAATTCAACTGCGTCAACTCTGATTGAAATTTGACGAGTCGATCCTAACATAAATTTGGTTGAGTTAGCCCATTTGAATTCGACCAATTTGGTCCGATCAAAATTTGATCGAGTCGGCCGACCAAAATTCGATTGAGTAGGTCCAGAACGAAATTCAATCGTATTCGACCAAACCTTAGCCAAAATTCGATTGAAGTTTCCCTGATCATTTCGGCCAGAATTAGGCCTAATTTGGCTACATCAGCCTCGATCAAAATTTTGTCGAGTCGGCCCATCTAAAATTTAACCGAGTCGGTACCAACTGAAATGTGGTCTAATCTGCCACAACTAAAATTCAGCCTATTCGACCAATTCGACTCTTGACGAAATTCAACCTAATTTAATGAAGTCAATCCCGACAACACAAGTTATAAAAAATTTAATTTAAATTTTTTTTATAAAAAATATATTTTAAATTTTAAACTTGACTCAAATATTTAAATCTATATATAAATTTTTATACAAATATTTGAATCGAAATTTAAAAAGAAAATTCAAATTAGTTTTGCAACAAAAATGAATTCAGATGCTAAATATGATCCAATTGTTTAGATCTAGCATGGATCTAAATTGGACCATTCATCCATGATTACCCCCGTCTACAATGAAAATATGTCAAAGTTGAATTTTTTATGTATATCGGAACTAGCAGCCATCAAGGAGGCTTTAAGAGATATTAAGAAATGCCTTCACCAACACCGGATCAATATACAACCTAAATTTGTTTTATTCAGTTTGTTGTAATAGCGAAGTAAGATGAAACTTTAGCAAAAACTTTCACCTCAAAGACTTAACAAAGGATATATATTGAATGATAGTTTCAAGAAAAAAATATATACATTGTTGAAGAATTAGTAATTAAAATTTTAATAACTAATATTAAAAACTAATTAATATTTTAATTTATAAACTAAATATAACCTTTTATTAATAAAAATATTTTAGATATTAATAATTTTTAATTTATAAAATAATATCTAATATAGTTAATATAATAATTAATTACTTTTAGTTTGTAAATTCGATTTTTATTTAATAATGTTTTTTAATGATTGTCTTGCAAGATGATGAAGTTGGACTTTATAAGATCAAGATTACATTCCGTTACAATCAGGAGAGATGTATAAGGGAATTCAGTTTGCAGTTGGTGGTGTGGTAACTCCTAGTGGTTTAACTGATTAACTCCTCCCATTTTTTAGTGCACGTAAAAATGTTTAAGTGAGCAAATTTGGTTTACACTATTTAATTCAGTTAAAAAAATGTCAGTTTAATCCAGTTATTTTTTGGTAAGTCAAAAATATTGTAACTTGATTCGATAGTGAATTAGTGGGTTGACCCACTTACAAATAATTTTTTTGTAATTTTTTATATATTTATTGCATTACAATGAGAATGAATTGACTTAATTTAATTTTTATAATAGTGGAATTAAAATCTTCACCTAATTCTTGAAATATGGTTAAATATGTTTTTGATTCAACTTTTAGTGAAAATTGGAATTAGTCACTTTTGAAACTCTTGAACCAATTTAGTCCTCAAGTTTGTAAATACTTGGATTTAGTCATTTAAACAAATTTTTATTGAGTTTATTTGATCTCAAACACATTTCATTATAATATTTTAGTCTGTTTACATTGTTTGACACATCTTCACTTCAATATTAATTGATAAACGCATTTGAAACATCAAATAAACTTAAAAAAATTAGTTTAAATGACTAAATTTACACATTTCTAAATATGAGGGACTAAATTTGTTCAAAGTTTCTAAAATGGACTAATTCCAATTTGGACTAAAAGTTGAAGATCAAAAACATATTTAACCCTCTTGAAATATTACTATAAAGATAATAGTTAAAGATTAAAGTATCAACGTAAATAACATGAGAAACAAATTAATTAAACATTGAAATTATTAAACAATATTCTAACATTTAAAAATATGAAATTGTGAAACTATATAATTAGAAGCATTTAATAATTATAACAAAAAACTTAAAAAAGAAATATTATAAAAAATTATTGGTGAATTAAATGGATCAATTCACCTTTAACATGATTCAAACCCATTTAACCAATAAATTAAGTTAATAAAACTCAGTTTAACTCATTCTTAGAAAAATTAATTTTTTTTCGATGGAACCCGACTCAAATATATGATCAACTGAATTGTTTCAAAAGTTGAAACTCATTTTGATATTTTTAAGTGATTTTGATGAATAGTAACCGTTAATATCTATATTTAATCTTATTGCTATATTTGATTCCCTACTGTAAGTGCAGAAATATAGTTTTTTTGCAATATTTGATTTTGTCAGGGAAGAAAGACAACTACTGTTACGTAAAAGTTATCATCTATATAGCAAAAAGTTATTGCATACATTTTTAATTTACTTTTTATAAAATTTATCGAGTCATTATTTTTATAATTTTGTTACAAATGTTTCAAATAACAAACTTTAATAATATTTTTAAATTTTGAAGAAATATTGAATATCAAATATTTAAAAAATCAGTTGAGAATTTGGCTTAAGTACATTTGTGGAAAATTGTGTTTTATTTTAGTGAGTCTGAAGATTTTTTTTTTTTTTTTAAGAAAGTATTCTTTTGGGACAAATTTGAGGATATTAATGTCGTAATACAATTTAGAATAAAATCTGCTATTATTATTATATGATTTATAAAAAATATGTAAAATAAAAGATAAATTTAAAATTTTATAACATTATTATCATGTTGTTATTATTATTGATTATAAATATTTTCTATTATAATATATTTATTTTTAAAAACATCAATAATAACAAATTTAATTTCAAATTATATTAAAAAAATCATAAATTATTTTTTATTTTATTAATTAAAGAAATAAACCAAATATTTTTAATTAATTATTTTTCATAATTTGAATTTGAATTTTTTAATTTTTTCTTCCTATTTAAAAAAATCAAAAACAAAAAAAGGTCTATTTGGAGATATAATATTTCAATAGATAAGAAAATAATGTTTTGACATGTCTATTTAATAATTTTTATTTTAATAAACTATTATTTTGAAAAGAAAAAGAAATCCTTCCATATTATTATATTTCTTTACCTAAATAGTACAAATATTATTTTTCATGCTCTTTTAACTTTTAATTTTGGGTTTATATGTAAGCCCTTTTTTGTTTAAAAAAACGTTTTGGGCTTAGCCTTCTCAGTTGGGCTTGGCCTTCTCAATTGGGCTCAAGTCAGCCCATCCTCTCTTTTCTCTCCTTTTAGAAGCTCTATTAGGGCTTGAACTCCATTCTTCTCCAAGCTAGATGAGTTTGTTTTCTTCCATCTCCTTAAGCTGTTTTGGTTCTAATTCTCCTCCATTAAGAGTCCCTTAAAGTTTAGCTCCACTCAAGATAAGAGAAGCTAGGTTTTTTTTTTTATGTTTTCTTAGTATTTGCCTAGGCGAGAGTAGCAGAAGCTCGTCCTGATTTTTTTTCGAACTCTCGCTCAGGCGACAAGCTTCCATTTTGAGCGACGAGTTATCTCGCTCAGACGAGGAGGTCTCGCTTACTCGAGAACTCGCAAAAACCTGCAGTGCTCCCTGTTTGCAATCTCGCCCAAGCGAGAACTTTTAGCTTAAGCAAGATCAGTTTAGCTTAATCGAGAACTTTTAACTTAAGCGAGATCAATTTAGCTTAAACGAGATCAGTTTAGCTTAAGCGAGATCAGTTTAACTTAAGCAAAAATCTTTAGCTTAAGTGAGAACTTTTAATTTAAGCGAGATCAGTTGAGCTTAAGCGAGAATTTTTAGCTTAAGCGGAATCAATTTAGCTTAAGCGAAAATTTCTAGCTTAAGCGAGAATTGCTGCAGAATTTTAATTCCTTACTTTAACTTGAACTTATGGGTTGATTCAATTACTCTTAAAAGCATGAATCTGTGATTATGTATGTTTCATGTGATATTGACTTGCTTGGTATGAAATGAAATAAGTGTTAAAGATATTACTGAAACAAGATAAATAGTTTCCTATTTCATAGCCTTCTGTTATAGCATATATTTGATTGCCTTCTGTTATGGCAGATGTTTAGTATATTGTTTCCTTGTTTGTAGCCTAACGTGAAGGCATTTACATTGTATATATTCTGACCAAATGTATGAGGAAGAGGGGAGAGGAAAACATTCCTATATGGTATCAGATTAGGGTTCTTCATCCTCTTCCTTGCCCACATTATTCCCTCCTTCTCTATTTTCTCTATCTTCATGGCTTCCAACAAATCCTCCTTTCATCCT
>Ga0214544_1007665_pt1 | contig 18718 bp, 9 predicted proteins | sample CNSS3metaG_FD_160074 | JGI IMG/M metagenome (GOLD analysis project Ga0214544, IMG submission 160074) | Root nodule microbial communities from cowpea collected in UCLA plant growth center, Los Angeles, California, USA - CNSS3 | ecosystem: Host-associated > Plants > Roots > Nodule | place: USA... | reverse complement strand
GAGTGACTGACCGCATAACCATAACCACCATAAAAAAGGGGTCACCGAAGTGACTGACCGCATGACCATAACCAAAAAAGGGGTCACTCATACACCTGAAGGGAAATATATCCGAAGTGACTGACCGTAAGGTTTTGGGGTTAAAGTGGTGTCTAAGGTCTTATATGTGTAAGACTAATGTCATATAACCATATAGAACCACAATCTCTCAATGACCATAACTATGCCATAACCATGACTAATCATAACCATATATGAAAATATATATAACCTATATGAAATATATATAAACCTATCATATATATATATATATATATATAATATTGAAAACTGATGAGCTATAAATTATACTTGTACTATGATTGAAAAGTTGTATTTGGAATTGGTTAACTTTATAATTTATTTATATTTTAGAGAAATGATGTACATTTATGCTTAAAACTATTGTTGGAAACCTCTTCTAAATAAAATGATAATGGTTGAGAATCCATATAATAAAGTTTGTACTATTCTTAGTGTGTTTGATAATAAATATGCAATATCAAAGAGCTATTTCAACATCTAGGAAAGATTAAAAAAAATGCAATCTTTTGCTTTGGTTGTTGGTAATGGTAACATGTGAATCATCATGTTATTGGGGGAGGAAATGTGGTGGTGCCATCCAAATGGCCTTAACTAAAGTGGCCCACCACTCGCATCATCTTTGGATTACCTTCCATATTTTCCTTTTTTAACAACCAATATATTAATCTTATCCTAATCCAAACCCTTCTTCTTTTACCTTCATTTCTTTTTTCTTTCTCTTACTTCATCATTAACCATAAACCCTAAATCAAACTCACTTTGCCCAATATTTTGTAGGTCCCAAATCCTCCAATAAAACAGTCAAGCATCCAGATCACGTTATCAACAAAAAAATCTAAAAAAATATATAAATTTAAATTGTCATTACGAGGTAGAATTATTTGAAAAATAAAAAATAATAATTAACATAAATGGTTTCACAAATTACCTTAGGTCTTTTAATTAAGATTTATGATTTAATTTTGAACTTGAATACACAATTACGACGGAAAGCTAGCACATTATTTTACTCAAAATATTTAATTAGCTAAATAGCATTACTTAACAACTTCATTTTTCCTCTTATATCGATCACATGCCACCCATCATGAAGGAAAAGAATACTAAGAGGGACGATAATGGATGACAAGATGCCACGTGAGCAAACGTACAATACAAAGAAATCTAATTCTTCAAATAACGTAAACTATTTATCTTGATTCTTTGCTATCCATTAACAACAACACTTTTTGCTCATTATAAGATAAAAAAAAAAGAAAAAGAAAAAAGCAACTTGCTTAATTCTTTAAACCACGTATATATCGTTAGTTAACGTTAATCACCAATGTTTAAGCAAATGATGAATATTGTAATTGAGCAGCCCTCAAATATATTACGTACCGAAAGATAAATATTATTCTTGATTCTCGATAGTGATAAAAAAAAGTAAGTGATAAAGACAAGGTAGGTTATAAAGGATAAGAATGATGGAGTGAATATAGCCGTTTCACCAAAAAAAGAAAAACAAAAGGAATGAAATAGCTGCAGGAATATTCTTTGTTTTTTTAGTACTGCAAAAAAATGTATTTCTTTTTCACATGCCTTTCCCAATATATTTCTTATTTGCTTTAATGTATTCATTTATTTTCCTCTTCTTCTTCTCCCTTTTTCATTCCTTCTTCCGAATTTTTATGTTTCGTATTCATCTTTATGTGGAGGTATACAGATAACTCCATGGAAATGAATTGACCAAACAATGAAAAGGCTTATTAAAAGTTTTTTTTTTCTTTTGCTTCATTAAATAAAGGGTTTATTTAGAAAAAAAAATCAACTTTTTTATAAGCTGATATAATCGTTAAACAAATGAGATTTTATTCATAATTATCACTATAAAACTTGATGAAATAAAATATAAAAAAAAAAACAGCACATTTTTAATATCATGAAAATAATTAGAAGGTCATGAACGAATTTATGAGTCCAACTAAAATTCTAAGATTTCCCCATTATATATATAAATACATGAGTAATTTTACATTTGAAAACATACGTAATATCTTTATAATTATAGGTAAACGTTAAATTTAAGCAACTTCTTTCCACAAAATCAAGTTTAGTAAAATACCGTTACGGGAGAAAAACAAATACAGGTTAGTGTTACATTTGGTTAAACATTTAGATAAAAAAAGTCTTTTAATTTGTTTTATCGGAAGATATTTCTTAAGTTTTTAAAATTAAACCATATATATTATTTTTCAGATGTATAATTATCATTAAATTTTAGGCATATTTTTAATTTAAAAATATTTTTTCTAACCTGATATTGTATAATATATCCAAATCTTTCATCATTAATCAACCGGTGTTTTTTGTTTTTTATAACGAAGGGAAAAATAAAATAGACAAGAAAAAACTGAGATAAAATTATTAATTTATAACAACGTACAAAGATGATTCTCTCTTTTGTGTCCACATTTTAAAATACCAATTTTATCCTTTAAAATATAATTATTTATTAAATTTTTTAAAATTGACGTTAACTTTTACAATTTTTTTATAGAATCGTTTATCTTTGTTTTTTTCTTTTTCTCTATTGATCAACAATTATTCTCTCATCTTTTTTTATATATTTCACTTTATTTTTAATAAATATGATTTTATTTTATATATTAACTTAATAATATTACATTATCATCACCTACTAATATAATATCACGTATGTTTAAAATATGCATACACACAGATGCGATACGCCAGTATGATGGAAATGGAAATATGTGAACTTAAGTTGAGCTTAGCCTAAATCTAATGACCGTAAAAAGTTTGTGGCCAAGATTGTCCGTAAATTAGGTTATGGTAGACTTGTTTTTATTACTTCATGACTTGGTCTTCGTATAAGAATGAACCTCCTTGATAGAATGTTTATTAAGGTTTTATAAATAGTTCAACAAAGAGCATTCTTAAATAAACCAATTAACTTATTAGTTAACCATACTATGATTCAAGGTTAACCACAAATATATCATTAAACATAATAAACTTAATTAAGGAACTAACACATCTATTACACCAGAAACACTTCAAACGACAAAAAGAAAAGGTTACATTCAATGAATATCCAAAATGAGTCCAACTTAAAAATAGTGTTTTAATAGATAATTTAAATAGTTATATTTTGTAGATTACACATTTTATTTAAAAATAAATAAATAAATAAATAAGCCAACCTGTCAAGCATAATGAACTTTTCTAAAATCCCACAGTTCTGTAAAAAATAACTTTTTAAAAAGTGTGAACTTTTGCTAAAGAGATTAACCCCTTCATGAACGGTCTATCTTATTTTCACTTTTAAATATAATAAAAAAGATGGTAAAAATATTAATATACATTTTGGCAGATATTTTATCATCCCTTTTTTATTCCCGAAATTAATTTCCCAGCTATGAGAAAATTGACATAAAAAACCTTTCACAATTTATTTAACTTTCAGTGATTTTTTATGATATTATCAACTAATAATAACTTATAAAGAATTTATCCTAATTTGTGTTTTTTTTTTCTTAACAAAAATAGGTCTGAGATGAGTCGTATACTTTGACGCTTGACCAGTCCACTACTCTTCCTCTCATGATATTCACCTTACGCGGCTTCATCCTGTGCCCAAAGAGTACTTCTTACTTTTTCAATTTTCCCTTTTTTTTTATTTCTTCTCCATAATTATGGAAAACAACCCACAATGTTTATCTCTTCTTTAATGGGAAATACTCAAAATACACTTAATTTATTTTATCTTATTTCTACCTTCTTTTTTCGCTCATTTCTTAAATTTATTACTTTTCCCCTCTAAATTTTCTTCTTTTTTCTTATTTTCCTATCCAACTCACTTCACGATATAAAATTCCCATTTATCATTGCTAACTAAATTCAAATTAACTTTTATAAAGAAAATAAAATTGACCGAGTGAGTGGTACTAGCTCCGAAGGCGTGGGGAGAAATTAATTTTTTATTTTGTTTTTGTACAAGGAAATTTAACTTTAGTCGTTTAGGTCCCACTTATTTTGTCAAAATCTTCTGAACTTTCATGTTCAACCTGCATCATTTCTTTATTCCTATCATTTCGATCACTCACTCATACTCGCGCAGCCATTTTTTCAGTTACCAAAATCACAAACCTCTCTCTCTCTCTCTCACCACCGTCCATTCTCTCACTTTCTCCTAATATAAATTCCATGCACAAACCCAACATCACTTGTAAGAAACACACACAACTTCACAAGTGTCTCTACAACAATGACACTCTCTGTAACACCAACTTCTCAACCAAACACTTCACCTTCCTTCTCAAAACCCAACTTCAACCCAAATTTTTCACATGCCACCACCCCAACCTTACCCTTCAACAAGTCCCAACTCGCTTGGGATCGCCTAAAGACTGACTCGGTGGAATGCAACTCACCCCGACTCGGTCACAAGTGGACCCAATACCAAGGAATCAACCACTGGGAAGGCTTGTTAGACCCTCTTGACGACAACCTCCGCGCCGAAATCCTAAGATACGGTCACTTCGTAGAATCCGCTTATCGCGCTTTCGATTTCGACACCAATTCTGAAACATACGCCACGTGTCGCTTCCCTGAAACATCACTCTTGCCTCAGACCGGAATGCGGAAATCCGGTTATAGAGTAACCAGAAACTTACACGCCACATGCGGCGTTCAATTACCCAATTGGGTTTCTTCTGTGTCGCAACTGCCACGTGTTCAATCCAGTTGGATCGGTTACGTAGCGGTCTGTGAAGACGAGAAGGAAATTACGCGCCTGGGACGACGTGACGTGGTGATTGCTCTTCGTGGAACCGCCACGTGTCTGGAATGGTTGGAAAATCTTCGTGTTACCTTGACAAAATTGCCCAACCATATGGGTTGTGGAAGCGAAAATTGCATGGTGGAGAACGGTTTTTTGAGTCTCTATGTCTCCAAAACGGGCGCGTGTCCCAGTTTGCAAGACATGGTTCGGGAAGAGGTTGCGAGAGTGATTCAGTCTTACGGCCACGAGCCACTCAGCATAAGTATAACCGGTCACAGCCTGGGAGCCGCACTCGCGATTCTCAGCGCGTATGATATAACCACTACGTTTAAAAATTCACCGATGGTATCTGTGGTTTCCTTTGGTGGGCCCCGAGTCGGTAACGATAAGTTCAGGGCCCAGTTGGAAAAGAGTGGAACCCGTATACTTAGAATTGTGAACTCCGATGATGTAATCACAAAAGTTCCTGGACTTGTGGTTCGAGATGATGACATGTCCTGCAATGGCCATGTCCACGTGGCGGGTTTGCAGAGTTGGTTCCGTAAGATTGTTCAGGACATGCAATTGGTTTACGCTGACGTTGGACAAGAGTTGAGAGTGAGTAGCAGGGAATCATCATATCTGAAGAAAGGAGATGTAGCCACGTGTCATGATCTTAAGACTTATCTTCACTTGGTTGATGGTTTTGTTAGTTCCTCCTGTCCGTACATGAGCAAAACGACGCGGTATCCAGCGGAGGCTTCACTTTGATTTTTAATTTCTTAAAATTACTATCATGTGTATATTTCTCACAAGATGAGTCTATTTTAACTGTGCATAATTAAGATTAATATGATATCCACGGTCTCACAATGACCATGAAGAGTTTCTGGAAGCATTTGTTTCACATAGTACGAAGAGTGTGTCAAGAGAAATGAAAAAGAAAAGTTGTCATCTAAAGTAAAGAAAAGAGAAAGTGAATTTGGATACATAAATATATTTGATTTAAAGGGAAAGAAAAAAATGATAAAATTTAGAGTAAAAAAGCTCAAGTCTTCTTTAACTCACAAGTCACTAATTAATATATATATATATATATATATATATATATATATATATATATATATATATATATATATCTCGATTAAATAAAGATCAAAATAATATCCATAAATAATGTTCATAATTACATTCATAAATAGGTTAAGAATATACATTTTGAAGATAAAATAAATAATTACAATTATAATATCTCAATATTTTTATGAAGTTTAAGCATAAAGATCTTGAATGTTTAATATGTGTAAAACATATTCAAATTGTGTTTTATTAAGGTCTTTGTATAAATATCTCCTAGTACCTTGGTAACAACATATTAGGGATAAATGGTGTTGATTGTTAATTCATTATGAAAAATAATAATCAACTTCAATATATTTTGTTCTAATGAAAATCTAGATTCTAACTAATATGTAATGTTGATGGATTATTACAATACAATCACATCTCTTTATAATCATTAACTCCTAATTCACAAAGTAACTGTTTGAGCCATTTTACCTCACATGTAATTGACGTCATAGAGTGATATTCATCCTTTGCAAAACAAACTGTTTCTTAGTTTTCTAATATATTAGAGAAGAACCAAGAAACACCACCCAACTCATCAAAGAATATCTTGATTGGGCAATCCGCTCAATCTGAATCACAACACCCTTGTAGTTCTAGTTTACTGTCAGACCAGATTGCAATAAAATACCTTGTCCTGAATGTTTCTTTAAATAACTAATATCCCTTAAGGCTGCCTCCCAATGCTTTTTACAAGTTTATGCATAAATTGAGGTAAAATGTGAATAGAATAAGCAAATCCAGGTCTAGTCACAAACAAGCAAACTTGTAAATACTTGGAAGCATATAAGATCGGTTGAATTTTTAACCGATCTAATATAGTTCATAGATTTAACAAAAACGCGAAAACCTTTTTCATTGTCGCAACAACTTCTCTTCTTTCTCTTCTTCCTCGCTACCGTTGCTCACCACCGTTATCGCCACCAATGAGTCGTCGCTTCGTTCACTAAAAGCATAAGCTTCTTTCTCTTCTCTCTCTCGCCTTCGCTACTCACCACTAGTCATAACCTTTGCTCACCAATGTTGTCGTCGCCCACGGGTCCTAACACCGCCATCGCTTCTTAAGCTCCAAGCTTTCTTCTCTTCTCTTTGTGCCTCTGCTCGCGCCTTCGCTGCTCTAACCCTCCTCCCCTTTGTTTATCTGTTTTGTTTTTTCTTGATTTGGTTTTATTCCAAGGATGATTAGGGTTGATTGGGGGTAGGCTAAACACCTATTGAAAACATATAGAGATGTTGAGATGAATGTTTAATTTTCTGCAATGATTTTCTTTTTAGTGTTCATTTTGATTTGGGAATGGAAATCTGAAATTTTATAGAGTTGTTTTCTATTTTTGTGTAATTTGTATTGCTCATTTGTCTTTAATTGTTGTGTATGCCTATTGAATTTCAGGCATTCAAGTTGAGACAAAAAGTGTGAGTGCACGTCTATTTTTCCTTTCCAGTTTAAAGTATTAGATCAGTTGTTTTATAACTTATCTAATATCTCTTAGACATATTGTATCGTTGTATATTAGATCAGTTACGAAATCGATTTAATATGCGTTCCAGAACCGATCTAATAAATATATATATATATATATATATATATATATATATATATATATATTTTCACTAATGCTCATATTGACTAGTGATAAGGTTGGTTTACAACATATAAAATAATGCAAACCTTATTTTACAAATAGTTTTGTAAAATTGAATTAAGTTTAAATTTTAATTCTTAACAAAAAAATTAATATTTTTTAATTGACCTTTTACTCTTAATATAAATTATTTTTCATGAAAAAAGAAGGGTGAAAAAAAGTCATTTTGTGTTAACAGTACAGTTCTTGGAGGTCAACTTTAATCTTCCATTTGTTCTTGTTTTTCTTTACTTTCTTCTTTTCCATGTTTTATGCGAAGGGAAGCACATATTTGTTGTGATTAATAATAAGGGGCCAAAATGAAAAGTGTAAAGTAGAAGCCACATTTGGATGTGTTATTTTGGAATGGAATCAAATATTAAAGGATGAATAGTATTTTTAATGAATTAGATATCATTTAAAATATGTTTTATCAAAGTTAAATTAGAATTTGAACATTTATAAAGTGAAAAAAACCTTGGGATAAACTGCATGCGTCTTGAATAATGTGGGTCACTGATGCATTGTCACTCTCAAATCCTGAAAGCTCAATTATGATTCCCATAAAGAAACATTGTACAGTGTCCTGCACTACATTTATCAGTGTGACATGATGCACATAAAATTTGATGCAAACAAGTTTTGAACCACTAATCTTCTTCCTCTGTTCATTTTATGGCCACTGCTCTGTTATTTCAGGCACCTTCAATATCAACTCAATCTTCGCGTCAACGTAACACTTGCTACTAATTATTTTATATATTTTTAGTAAATTAGACACTTCTACAGATATTTTCACACCACTTTTCTCTTCTTTCTTTATTTATCACACCTTTTATTTACTCACATTTTCTATATTATCCTTTAAGTAATACTTTTTCTTTGTCTTCTGTTGCCAAAAATCTTAGCCATGAAGAGTGACGAAAACATGACATGATATTATTATCTGAACAGACACAAAGTTGAGCCAATTGGAAAGAATCACAGGAAAATAAAAATGTGCTCATTTTGGATGTTAATATTTTGAGTTTATCTTTATATTCAAGATATATAGAACATTTTAAATTTTTTCACTACAAGATTCTCTGATTTTAAAAAAAAGTAACTAGTATTTCACACAATACTTTTTATATGCATATTTATTCCTCCTTTTTATTAGTTAATAGATTACATCTTTTATTGTCTCAACATTTTATACGTTTTTCTAGTTTAATTTTTTTATTTATCAAAGTTCGATATTTAATTCTTATTAATAAATCATTTCATTCTTGAAATTTATGATTTTTTAAATGATCAAATCTTAACTTCTAAAAAAGAATATATACTGTGCCTTAATATACCTTCCTCCAGAAAATATCCTGTCGAAAATGTTTTAACTGTACAACTTATCATTATTCATATTTTAGTTTTGACTTACGTAGGTTTTTAATTTGATAGTTTATTATATTCTGAGAAACATAGTTTTATGTTGTCATTTGAAAATTTATAATAAGTTTTCTAACCTTTTATACGAATTATCTGAAAATTTATATTAACAATTATGTTTAACTAAAAAGTATATATTATAAAATAATTTCGCTAGACCCAATAGTAAACTCATTAAATTGTTATGATTTAGTAAGGTTAAGTTTGAAAGAAATGAACCAGTGAAGAAGAAAAAGGAAAACAAAAAATTGAGGGAATTAAAAACAATAGTTTAGAAAAAGAGACATCATGAAATGGGAAAAAAACTGTAAGTTTTCTCTTCACAAAATTCTAATGAAATATCGAAAAAATAGTACAATCTTAATCAATTACATGTCATGCTTTGACATTTAGTAAGGTTTAAAATATTTTGAAAACAATTAAATGATTAATATAGTTTTATATAAAGATTAAGTATGTTTTAAGTCTCTCAATTTGATACAAAATTAGAATTCGTTCTTTTATGAAATTTTAAAACATTTCGACTCTTAAACTATAAAAATGAAGGAATATACTATTCTCATCCAATTGTTGAATTGTTTTGACATGTTAAACCCATATTCTAGCTGAATTGAATCAAGAACATTCCAACTGAATTGAATAAGGAACGTCTAGCATTAAACACATTTCACACGAAAAAAATAATGTAAGTATATTAAAATGAATATATTTATTTATTTTTAAAGTTTAAAACCAAAATATATCAAAATTTTGGATAGGAATAAAATTCGGTTTTGTACTAAAGATATTAAAAACATAATTAATCCCCTTATATAAAAAGTATGAAAATATTTTAAAGTCTTACTTTTTTTTTTGTGTGAAAACATATTATAAAATAAAATTAGAATTATTATAGTAAATATTTTTTGGTTAAATATGTTTTTTATCGATTAACTTTCATTGAAAATTAAAATTAGTCTATTTTTAAAATTTTGGTTCAATTTAGTTTCTTAACTTTAGGAATTCGTAGATTTAGTCCTTTTAACCAAATTTTGTTAAGTTTATTTGGTGTTTCAAACTCGTTTCTTGAGAACATTTGAACTACTTACACTGTTTGACATATTTCTATTCTAATGTTAGCTAACAAACACGTTTGAAATATCAAATAAATTTTAAAAAAATTGGTTAAAAGGATTATATCTATATATTTCTAACAAATTTAAAAATTTCTGAATTTAATCATTTTAACTAAATTTTCTTAAATTTATTTGATAGTACAAACATATTTCTTGATAACATTTAAATTATAACATATTTCTATTTTAATTTTAGTTAAAAATATATTTAAAATATTAAATAAATTTAACAAAATTTAATTAAAAAATTTAAATCTATATACTTTTAAAAATGGAGAGATTCAAAATTAGAAAAAGTTAACCGTACATTTTTTTACTAGACCGAACGAACCATCTTATTTAATCGAAAGGAATGGGGTTGGTATTTGTGATGAGATTGATGTGTGAGGCTAATATATTGTGTGTTATGATTGGGCACAGTAATGAAATTGACCTCAGAAATGATGGTGACAAAAGTGAGTAGGTAATGATGATAATGCTGAAAGTGGTCCACATAAGCCTAGTTGGTTAATCTCTCGAAAACATGGATATGGATTTATTTTTTTTTTCATGCACTTCATTTTTGTACTTGGAATCTAATGACTTTCTTACGTGTACACACTTATGATTGACTAATAATATAATGTTTGCCTTTTATTTCATTTTTCAATTCTAAAATACAAATATTTTATTTTTTAATTTTAAAATTAGTACATTAATCTAACAGTAAACATTATTTTTTATTCTAGGTCACTAGAATTGTAACACCTAAAAATTATAAGCTAACTATAATTTCAAGTGTCATGTTATTGTTTTAAAAAAATTTGGCTTATTATTATTGACAACTCAGTGTTTCAAGTCTCATGATGTTAACATCACCCTAATATTTTGTTTTTTAAATTGACAAAATTAACGCTGAAAATATTTAACCAAATTAAAAAATATTGCAACTTCATTGACAATTAAGTTTGATAACATAGTTTTAAAAATTACTATTTAAATTAAATATTTAGAGTTAATTGTTATTTTTAGTACCTATTATTACTCTTTGTTAATGATGAAGTAATATTAATATCATCATGATGCCATTATAGTGATTAAATATAAAAATCACATGTTCGTAAAAGAAGGTTTAAAAGTTGAAATACTACAAGATGTATAAGATTTGTTAGGAATCCAAGTGTGAGTTTATAATGAATAAAGAATCAAATTTAGGAAAAGAAATAAGAAAATAAATGTATAAATGAGATAAAATATATGTTAATATTTTTTGTGTTTTAATAATTGAAAATACATAATGTTTTTTAAACTCCGGAAATCTTGTAGTGATTATATATATATATATATATATATATATATATATATATATATATATATTACATAAATAAGACATTATTAATGTTTTAAAATTATATTTTTGATGTTGAGAATGACAGCATAAACTAAAATTAGTGTTCTTAAATTATAAAAATAAATACTAAAAATAAAAATTGTGAACCAAAAATCGATAATACTATAAAGAAAAAGAATATATAAAAGATTTTGATGTTGGTTGTGTTATAATCTGTAGGGAATCGTGATCGATAACAGTGCAGTGGTTACATTTCTTTAAGAAATAAAGTTATCATGATTACAAATGATATATATGTACTTTCGAATTCATAGATTTGACTTTACGAATTACTAATAATATCTCATAGAAAAGGATATCAAACAATGCCCACGCACAACAGCTGCAATATGCCCATTATAATATCTCTGTGTAAAACTTGTACATCATCTCATTTCTATTTTTTCTTAAATAAAAATAGTACACTGTAACTATTTATTTAACTTCATTAAATTAGTTAATTGCAGTTTGAGAATAAAATAAATTTGGAATGGTAGAAGAGGGAAGAAAGTTAGAAATAAGTTGTATTTCGCATTTACAAAGTCAACATTAATATAAATTTACATTCTTTTCTGGGTTTTTGTTTCTAATGATTGAGATGAATTATAAGAGATACGTAAAAGTTTGGAAGACTTTCAGTCTCTTGATAGATTATTGAGTACTCTGACAGTAAAAAAAATAAAAATCAACACCTTGCGTAAAATCATCAAGGGATTCAGCCAACATACATTGCTTCTTTTTCAGAGATCAAAATGTTCGAGATAAGATAACAATCATATAATTTTAACTTTTCGAACCTAACTAAATAAGGAAATGAATCTTGATCCCCAAATTTTAAAGTAATAGGATTAAAAGTTTTTATATTTTCATTTTTAATTAATGTGAAACTTATATTTATATTTGGATTCCGAACAATCTCTTTCTTAAAGGTAAGTTCTTTTTATATTGGTACGCTCTCCCTCTGACGAAAGCATTTTCAATCACAAATACACATTTTTATACCATCGTTCATCTTAACGAACCACGCTTACCTAAACCTTTGCCAAGAAGCCTTCTGATACAAGGACCATATTGTACTCGTATGAAACAATTACTAAGAGATTAACCACAATCGGTTATGATACTATTGTACTGTTGGATTGAACGCCTACCATTATGCCAATAACTGCAAATATTATTCAAGATGTAACTTTGTTTTACTTAAGAGTATAATAACTATAAGTTAAACACCACGATTCAAATGTAACTCATTGACTTCCACCATAGGACAATTGATGTGACTTACAACATAAATAAATATATATTTTCTAATAAAGTAATACTCACCTCCATTATTTTATTTAAAATAACATATTTATTAAAACTTAAATAATAAAAAATTATGAAAATTAAAAATTAAAATATACAACATAAAGATATCTTATGAACAAAAATTTCAACCATTTCAGGTGAATTAATTTCATGTTTCATAAAATCTTTTCCAACAATATTCATGTTGTGGAGAGAATCCACGTAGTAGAGCATCTGCATTTCATACTCATGACATGTATAAATACATCATTCCAGCTATATATTAAATGAGATTTTTGATGAAATTCTAAACTTTGATGCGTGGAAAAGTATAAATTGTTTCTCCATATTGCTTCCAAAACCTACTCTACTTTCATTTTCAACTTTAACAATCTTCTACGTTTCATTTCAAGTAAGCTTTTACAATTTTCTGGACCTCATTCACATTACTCTTGTTCCATATCCATTTTTAGATTCTTAACTTCCCATCCTCGTCCACTCCACATCGCGACTTCATTCCAATTTCCATCACCCAACCAAAAGCACAATTAAAATGCACTAACATTTTCCCAATCATGTTGTCAATGCTTAACAACACATACGTTCATTACTAATCACCAGTGCAGTAAGGGCTTTTTGTCCCGGTTATTTTCCTCATTTTGCCTCGGGTCTGGAACCGAGGCATATGGGGATGAGGCCAAAAGACACCCCCTTTGGCCTCGGTTGTTACCCGAAGTCATAGTGTTCCATTTTTGCCTCGGGTCAAAATAGAACCGAAGCCATACGGGGCCACCATCTTCCTCGCACACGAACCACCGTACTGGGCTGCTGTCTCACCCTCCAGGTGCAATCCCTGTCTCAAAACCCTAAAAACCTTTGAAACCGCAAACACTCCAAATCCATTTGGCTCTTACGGAGAAAATGTTCGTGCACGGGGAAAAAATCAGTTCAAATCAAAGAATCAACTCAAGAATCCAAATCTCAGACATCACAACAAGAAAGAAGGTGTTCCGGCCAAGATCCGCCGCGCAGTACAAATCAGCTCAGGAATCCAAATCTTGCAAACGGCATCGTAGAGGAAGATCCGTCGCGCGACTCGTTAGAGGTGTTCCGACCACCAGACGAGCCAGCGCCAAAGCCGCTGAACTTCCTGTTCTCGCGAACCAGAACAGCCACCATTGAAGCTTCTCTGCAACGCGAACAACGCCAGCCAGATCGGAGAAGAAGACCTTGACTGAGGAGGAAGCTGGTGGCAGCGACGGAGGAAGGTGATGGCAGGGAGAGAGACGAGAGAGTGACGAGAGAGAGACGAGAGAAGAGAAAGGGTACTGCTGTAGAGAGGGGCACGGGGAAGAAGAAGAGAAAAGGGGGCTCACGAATTTGGTGCCCTAATTAAACCATATGGCCTCGGTTATTAATTGAACCGAGACATATAGCCCTATTTGGCACCAGTTCAGTCTCACCCGAGGCCAAAGGGTGGGTTTTTGGCTTTGGGTTTGTGTAACCGAAGCATATGAGCCTCCTTTGGCACCGGTTTTTGGCGAACCGAAGCATATACCTCTCTTTTGTTTCGGGTTAAGCTGAACCGAGGCATAAAAGTTGTTTGAAATTGCAAAAATGCCACCGCGCCATTATATGCTTCGGTTCTTGGATAATCGAGGCATATAAGGCGAGGTAGAAATCAATTTCTGCACTAGTGAATTAATGAACATAACATATTAACAAGTTTTAGGCTTAGGGGTTATATCATTGTATCTTCTAAAAGAAACATAGCTTAAAAGATCTCAACTCAACCATTATAAGAATAGCTAAAACGTTAAGAAATTACCGTTTGATGATAAGCATCTATTTGCCATTGTCTAATTGGAGGAGACGATGTACTTTGTTCAACAAAAAATATATAGTCACGAATAAAGATGAGTGATAAGTTAGATTACTCAAGAAGGCAATGAAACAAAATTGAGTATTAATTTCGACACAATCAAGGTTTGAAATGAAAGGTTTTCTGAGGTTAATGTTAAGGTTGAAAATAATCAAGTAATAGTTCAGGCTCATTGGATAGTGGCAAGGGTTCTTCAAATGTAGGCTGAAGCTTGACAAAATGCTAGGTTGGAAAACCATGGAGAGTAAGTTACATACATCAAAAGTGAATAGGTTTCTATTTGGGGAAAATTTTCAAACGTATTTAGCAACCGTTCATATTTTGTCACTAAAAGAAACATAATTTAATAATTAATTTGGTTATAGAAATCTAACACTCTAAGATAACATTTCTTTTAGTAGCCAAAAACAACATTTTGAGCTTAATTTAAACGTCCATAGTATGTGGAGGAGAGAAGTTCTCTCAAGGATGAGGAAGCATTCCTAACCACGAGTATCTATCATATCTTTGATACCAATGTTAGGACTTGTTAGGTCATCGAGAAAAGCAAATATCAATGAGACCTGAATACCAGCATATAAGGGGTTGATACTACTCTCAATCCAAAACATTAAGTCAATGTATATATTTATCCTTATATAATGTTCTACTTTCTCATTATCCGATGTAAGATTTAGAGTCACACTTATTCTCAACATAGTTGTTTTAATCACTCTACAAATTAATGTCACTAGACATTTATTCTATTGCTATTTTGATAGTTGATTTATAACTACCATTATTTTAATCACACTTTCAACCTACTTATTTAAACCATTAAAATTGATAACTAAATAATTTTTTTCTTGCAGTGTTTTATGTTTTTATAACACAATTTACCGTTCACTAAAATATAATTTCATATTATTTTTAATATATAATATTTAAAACTTTCAATTTGTATAAAAATAGTTTTAATGTTTTTTTATTTATTTTAGAACTATAATTTTTTGTAGTTTTCGTGTAAGTTTTATTTAATTCGATATTTTTTAAGTAAAATAAAAAAATGTGAATGATATTTTATTAAAAATATATGAAAAAAATCTGAGTAAATATAGTGAAAATGTACAACTTATTAAAAAATCCAATAAGAAAAAACACTGTAGAAAATACTTATTAAATGTTTAAGCTTCAAAACAATAGATTTAGAATTTTGTAAATTATATAATTGCAAGAATTTTGTTTGATATAGAAGATCCAAAAGGAGGAAAGGAAGGGATTGTAATTAAACGCGGACGGTAGCGAAGACCGGAGCGCGTGTATCTGAAGTCATTATGAGAGAAAATCTTAAAGCACAAGTTTTTGAAGGACAAAATTCATATAACAAATGATGGAGAAAGTGATGTTGAAGGAATAAAAACAAATGTGTAACATGCCACTATTGATTGACACATGGATGAGATAGGTTTGAAAATAAGTGGCTAAATTTTGCTGTACCAACATATTTTCAGTGCCCTGTGCCGTACACTATTACGCTCTCCACCTTCTTCCTCACAATCATTCTAACCATATTTTGTCACTTCTTACCGCCCATTTCGATACCACAATTTTTTCTCATCAAAAACACCTTTATTCAAATCTTAATTAACAATTAATCTTTTAGGGCTTTTATTTATTTATTTGGAATATATTACCAATAAAAAGAACAACTAGTGATAAACTACATTTAACAACCATGTTCAGGTATACAATTTATTACTAAAAATTATGACAAAGTAAGTTCTGATTCCCTCTTTACAAAATTTAACAAGTAAGAATGAAGTTTTCAATCCATTAACTCACTTTAACATATTTTGTTTAATTTGTCAAATTAAAGGATCAAAGCTGAGATGGAACATACAGACTCATTAGTTTTTTTAAATAAAAAAATTAAAGTAAAAATTATTTTTTTTATATTATATTACTTTAAGGATGTAAATTAATATATATAATTATTAACACTTACAAATTAAATTTAATTATTAGTTAAAATAGAATAATTTAAATGTAATAATTATTTTAATTTATTTAATTAAAGATTTTAATTAAGTAATTAAAAGTTTATAAATATTTATATAATTAAATATATTTTAATATATATTTATTTATAACAAAAAAAATTAAAATTGTGAGTTAGTTCTCTAACTCACTTGTACATCTTATTACCAGACCGATTGAGATTTTTAACCTGTTTTTATATCACGGATTAGTCTCTTCTATCTTATTTTTGGCAGACTTGTAGAACAAATGAAAAAATTGAGTGATTTTGTTACTACTATTATTAAGAATAACTATTAAAGATATGTTTAAACAAACTTTGTTATAATATTTGTTAAAGAAAAATCTATAAATTAATTAAAATTTGTTCAAGTATAAATTTATATTTTATAATTTATACAAAATTTATTTCTACTTATCGTAAACTAACTTTAATTTATAAAAATAATTATTTTCTTTTTTTATTCTTTCTAGAATTAGTTTTAGAGAAGCTTCGCCTAACATAAATTTTACAAATACTTATAATTGATGAAACGACTTAATTAATCCAATCATTCAACGCATTCTTCAGCATTTGGTAAATCTGCAAAATGAATTGATAGGTAATAACATAACATAAAAGTGAATGAGGAAAAAAAATCAATACATTGCATCTTGACATAGGTTATAACCAATGGGTGTTTAAAAATAAATATTTCAAGACTAAAATAGTATATCACAGAAGGTCATGCCTAATAATGTCTTCTCCTTCTTCGTTCCAAAACAAATTCCTTTTACTTCTTTTTTTTCTTTCTAAAATTCAACTTTTGCTTCTTCCTTGTTTCCTTGTTCAACTCCCATTTTCTTGATTTAGCCCATTTTCTTTTATTGAATCTATGGTTTAATTTATTATTCATATACACTAGGGGGTTTATAATACGTAAGAAATATTTTTTAAATTATTTCTTGATCAACATTAATAAAAAAATTCTCGAAAAAAACTAATGAAATTATTTTTTAATATATGAGAATTAAGATTAAGTTTTGCGGTTGGTTGATGACACAATATTTATATGTGAAGCCTATATTAAGAATATCATAAAGACTATTTTGAGATGCTTTGAGTTGTTCTCGAATTAACATATCTATAAAAGTAGGATAGTTGGAGAAAACAAAGATAATACTTATATAAAAATCTCATTTAAGTATTTAAGAATGCCAATAGAGAAATCTAAAAAAAAAAAAAATTTTGACATGTCATGCTAAACAAGTTCATAAAAAAGTTAATTAATCAGAAAGGTAGACTATTATCTTTTGCAGGTTGTGTATGTATCATTAAGTTTATCATTTTAGCCCTCCTATTATTTTATTTATCCTTCTTCAAAGCACCAAAAGGTACATGTAAAGTGCTTACAAAAATACAAAGAATTTTATTTTGGGATTGAGAGTCAAAAAATAGAAAGATTGCTTAGATTATATGAAAAATGTTATGTAAACCAGTATAAGAAGGTGGACTGAGAAGAGACGTCAAATGATTTAACATTGTTATGTTGACAAAATTTAGGTGTGAAAAATTAAGGCTTATAAAAGGAGGTCTTAGAATCTAAATATAGATCATGGAGAAACTTAAACGTGAATAATAGAGTAAAAAATAAATCACAATAGTGTCGAGATATGAGATATGAGTAATGAAAGTTGGAAAGGGAAACAAGGTGATTGACTTGAAAACAATGTAGTATGAAGACTAGGAATAGAGAATAAAATGAAGTTATGGGAGGATAAATGGGTAGAAGAACATCTAACACTCTATAGATGCAGAAACAATAAAGGTAAAACAAAGTTAAATAAGAACATAAAGAAGAAAAGTGAGATGTGTGATTAAAGTTAAATATTGCTTTAAAATATTGAGAGTTTAATTATATATATATATATATATATATATATATATATTATATAAATAAAGAAAAGTAAAAGTTGAACTATAACTTTAAATATATAGTTAACCAAAATTTTTAGATTTTCTTTATAAAGAAATAATAACGA
>Ga0214544_1007664_pt1 | contig 18720 bp, 10 predicted proteins | sample CNSS3metaG_FD_160074 | JGI IMG/M metagenome (GOLD analysis project Ga0214544, IMG submission 160074) | Root nodule microbial communities from cowpea collected in UCLA plant growth center, Los Angeles, California, USA - CNSS3 | ecosystem: Host-associated > Plants > Roots > Nodule | place: USA... | reverse complement strand
CCATTTCTGATAGCACTCACTGTTTTCCCAAACCTCACTAGTGTATCACTCTTCCCAACCCAGTTCAGAAAACAAAGCTCTCTAGTGTTTCTCTCTCTCACTCACAAGTAAGTTTTGGGTTCAGGCCCTGTGACGAAGCTCTTGATACCAAATTGTGAATGTATCGTAAAAAGCTCTTTGTATGCAATCTGAAACTGTTATCTATTTCATCAAATTACACTGTTTAAATAAACTGCAAAAGAAAAAACTGCTCTCCCTCACTATGCGAGAAACTAATGGGCAGTTTCCTAATAATATGGTGGCTAATATTTAGCTCCCACAATCCCCTAAGATTCGGTCAGCATAAGACCGTTATTCAGAACAGAAATTTAAATAAAACATAACAAATCTGCAATTTTAAAAACATAGAAAATATCTCCTAACAGTAACCACTACCTAGGTCATGTGAGTTTAATTGTAATTCAACCATATACAACCACGTGTACTTGTAATTATAAGAAAAAATAAAATCCAATTATATATGCATAATTGCAAATCCATTAGAAAATACCTTTTTACACATAAAAAAACTCTAACGTCGTTTGCCCTCCAGAACATTTTACATTCTTTCATAAAATATAAAGACGAAATTAGGATACGTTCGTTTAAGAACGAAATAATTTTTTTTTTCGACAGTTCGGAAATGGAAAATATTTTTCACTCTTTATTTTAACGTATGCATATATTTATACCACTTTGCACCTCCATATATAGAACTAAATAAAAAAAAAAAACATAATTTCCATTAAAACTGTTGAGAGGAGTGAATTCGACAAATTATACAAAGTTTGTCTATTTGTACACATGTCATTTTTCTTTAAACTAATCCTTGTAAACACCAACACCAAATGTTTGATGTTCTTACCTGCGCATAAACTGTTTTAAATATGCTTCACCCAGCCAGCACCCTAGCAAGTAGTATTAAATAGAATTATAAATTATTTAAGCATTTATATTAATCTTTCTCTTTAATAAAGTTTTATTACTTTATTCCAAATTACATGAAATATATTAGTTAATCTTAAAAAATAAATAAGTACCTGATTTATAAGTTTATAAAGTTCTATACATTTTAGTTAATAATTTTTTTAATTAAAGAGTACATGATATAGTTAAACTCTTATAACTGGATAAGGATTGTCTTTAATATACATATTAAAGAGATTTAATATATTAAGTTGATAAAAAAAATTTAATTGATTGACAAAAATTCTATACATCTTAGCTAAGCATATATTTCTATTCCTCATTTCATGATTTAGTTCTATGAGTTTAATAACGACTATGAATATTGTATAGATAAATAAAATTTAATTAACAATAAATTAATTTCCTAATAGATTTATAAAGTTGTATAGATTTTATGTATGGAATATTTGTTTTTATTGAAAAATACATGATGTAGTTGGATTAAGAGAAATGAATAAGGAATGTATGTAGTGCTTACATACATAGATAATAATATAATAACCTATTTTAAAAATTAAATTCTTATTGATAGATTTAAAAAGTTATATGTATTTTTATCAAAATTTCGTGTGTTCCAATTACATAAAAGTTTTTTCTTTTAATTTTAGTTATTCATTTTTTGTCAATGGGAGAGTTGAACCCACAACCTCTTCCACCCTCTTTTTCAAGCCTACCAAATTAACATTATATCTCCAAATTGGTCGTTGGGAAGTTAAACACACAACCTATCTCACCCTTCCCTTCCAACCTTACCACTAAGTCATCCTTATATGTCCATATGTAGAAGTTGAATTAAAAGAACAAGATCATTTTTTTAATGATCAATTTTTGACGTATAACTATATGTAAATCTCATTTTACAAAGTTGAATTTATAAGACTGAACTAGAGTTAAATTCTATTTTCTTAAGATAATATAAGGATCACTCAAAGTCTATCTTAGTCAAAATTATTGGGTATAGTGTGTTATCTACTACCAAATTTTCCTAGTTTCACGTTCAAGATGTTTAATCATCGATATAGAAAATGTGTGTTAAAGAATTCACATCAAATAGCATATACCCAAATTAGAGTGTATAAGTTGACATAAATCTTATCTTATAAATTGGTTCTGGTCTACTGAGTTTTTTTTTTTCTTCTTTTTTTCTTCTGTTTCTTCCTATTATTTTGAACACTCTCAATTTACTTTATTTTTTTCTCTAAAAATAAGTTAATATAGTTCAACATATTAAATTAATAGCAATAATGTCAAATATTATTGTAATAATGTTCTCACCAAGAATTTGATAAAAAAAATTAGGTTACATTATGTTTAAAATAATGAGATTAAATTAAAAATATTCAAAATAATGAGACTGAATTTTAAAAAATATCATAACAGGAAACAAATAATTAAAGATAATTAAAAAATGAATTAAGTTGTCTAATTCATTACCTTATAATATTCTATGCACTAGTTAAGATTTTTTTTCCTTATTTTAAATTACATCCTTTTTGTTGTTTTCTAACAACCGATTAAAGTTTATGTCTATTATATAGATTAGATAGAACTTAAAATATTAATTTAATTAGGAAAATTAATTAAATTTGATAATTTTCTTTATTTTCATAAATTTTATTTAAAAATTACACTATTTAATATAATTCTAAGCTAAAATAATAATTGTTTTTAATTTATAGAAAAGGAGAGTTTAATATATTAATTTAGTTATGAAATGAATTTACATTTCCTAATTTGTTTTCTTTATACAATTTAATTAATACTTTAACTTCTAATTACATTATTTAGTTGAACTAAAAACATGAATATAGACAGTTTTTAATGTAGAGAAATGAAGAATTAATATATTAATTCAATTGTAAAATAAATTAAATTGCCTAATTTATTCATTGTTACATATTCTTGTTAAGATTTTTTCATTCCAATTACAGAATTTATCTAGATTCTAAGAACTGAATGATGATTACTCGTAATATAGGAAAAATAAGAATTTAATGTATTAATTTAATTAAAAAATGAATTAATTTTCTAATTTGATTTTAGTTTAAATTTGTATTCCAAATTACATTTATCTGAGTTAATGACTGTTTTAGTGTATAATAAAAGAGAATTAAATACATTCAGTTGATTATAAAAAATAAAATTAAATGACCTAATTTTTTTATTTTTTACAAATTTTAGATAATATTTTTACTTCTAATCAGATGATTTAGTAAAATTTTAAAATAAAAATATATATACTCAGCACTTTTGATTTTTCTTTTCTTTCTATCGAAGATGGGATATTGTCTAGAGTAAAACAAAGGGAAAGTATTAATTGAAAATGATTTTTTTTATCAGCAATTGAAGATAACTTAATGTATTAAATGAATTATTATAAATTAATTAAGAGATTAAAAATTAAATTATGTTTTTCAATTAATGAATATTTTACTTTTATTATTAAACATCTATTTACAATAAATATCTTCTCCATTCTTAACTTCAGTTTAAAAGCCATTAAATATTAAATTCTTTTATCAATGACATTTTCAATATATTTCAAGCAACACTAAATGCATGTTCGTAGTGCAGTGCGTTATACACGTAGAAAGAGAAAAAATAAATGAGACAATTATGAATACAACAAGACCAATTAAACAGAAGATAATAATAATAATAATAATAAAAATAATACTAATAATAATAAATTTTAAATATATTTCAAAATTTTACTGACTATAACAACCATTTTCATATAATAATAATAAATTATATTAGCAAATAATGTTATAAAAGTTGTAAAAAATAAAATGTAATAAATAACATTTAAAATGTGAAATGCATTAATGAACCATAAATGTTTAATATATATAAAATAAAAATAACCAACCATTTGAGGAAAAAAACAAAGTTTGCATTCTGTCACTTATTTGATGAGAAGCGTTACATTGTATCAGTTGACGAAAATGAAAATTTCAAACCGTGTGTGTGGTCCAATCGTCGTCACACGTGTGAAAATGCGTGCCACCATTTCTCACATTCTATTTCCCTCTCTTGTATATATCTCTCTCTATATATCTGTGCACTTCACTCTTCACTCACTTTTCTTCTCTCTCTTCTCTGTGATTCTCACCATGCACGTGCATTTCCTTCACCATCTTTACTAGTTCTTCTTCTGAATTGGGTCTCTCTCTCTCTCTCTCTCTCTCTCTCTGCGTTTTCTTCCTCACCTTGTTGGACTTTACCAAACTGTGAAGATGAGTTCACGATCCTTGAGGGGAAATCGTCAGAGGAAAATGTTGCAGCTGGACCTGAACCTGGTACCACCATTAGAGGAGAACAGTGTCCAAAATGATGCTGATGATGATGATGATGTGGTTGAACTGTCACCAACTACATTTGCTCAGGTTCAAAGTTCACTCAGATTAACTAAATTAAGTTTAGTTTTCTCAGAAAAAGAGAAAAGAGAAAGATCGGTTTCCTGTTGATGACAGAAATTAAAATGTTTGTTTCAATTTTGCTCAGTTTTGCTAGGAAACACTAATCTACTGTGTATGGTTCTAAGTTTTGTTGTGATTTTTGTTGTCTCAGACTCGGAGCAATCAGAGGAGGAGGATTAACAGGAGGAGGAGCATTTATGATATAGGTAACTCTTATTAATATTTTTTGACAGTGATGAAATGTTTTTGGGGTTTTTTTTCTAAATTTTTCTTGTATGTTATTATCATTTTCTTTTAGTTGGTGGTGATTTTTTTTATTCTGTTTGGATGTGTTAGTGTTTTGATAAGTTTTCACACCTTACTCTACAGATTGAAAAGTGTTATAAATGTGCATTCTGACATGATTATAATGTATTTATTAAACCTAATGACATATATATTTTTTATTAAATTTTATTTTTATTTTATAAATTTTTTAATTTTTATTAATTTTTTTTTTTTTATTATTTAAAAAAAATTGTTTTTTTTTTTTTTTTTTTTTTTTTTTTTTCATGCGACCTTATTTCAAATCTGACACATGGGTGCTGTTATTTGGTATTCCTCACTGTATTGTATTAATGAGCAATTTTTTTTTTCCTGTGATTCTGTTTGGGTATTGGTATTTTCAAGAAATTTAATGGCTTGGTTCCATTTTTTCCTCATAAAGAAGTGATGATCCTTAATTGAATTGGCATCTTAATTCGTCACACTGTCAATTTGAAATTTATAATTACTTTTCTACAATTGCAAGAAAAACATTGTGGTGATCAATTTTTCTTTTCTGAGATAAATTTAATCTTGAATTGTTTACTTGAATGAGGGTAGTTTGATGGGTTGGAAATGAGTTCCACTTCCTTACATAACCTTCACAAATTTTGATGGTCTACTATTCTTTGCATTACACTCCACTTCTCTTCATTATGTTTGTTCATTTTTCTGAGCACATTTGTGTCTTTGAAAGAAGAAAACGGTTTCTATTTGTTCCATTGTCAATGGAGAGACATTTTCACTCCAGTGGGTCATATAGTGTAACATTTTGAAAATCTAGTAGAAGGTTTTATCTCTAATGAATAACATCATGCATGATTGATGAAATGCAAACTACAGGTGGATCAGCAAAAGAGGAAAATAATTGATATTCATCATCACATATATAAATGAATCAATCCATGCCCTTAGATTTATGATATATATATATATATATATATATATATATATATATATATATATATATATATATATATATATATCATTCATAACATTAAATCCAACTTTAGAATGTGGAAACCATGAATGTTTGTGTAGAGTTTGCACATTGTTTTTGTGGTAGATAAGGGATTTATGTACTACTTTACTGAAGGTGTTTATTTCAGATATATTCTTAGTATAACTGGTGGTTTAACATCTGTCATTTATGATCATTGCAGATGATGAAACTGGAGAATTGCCAAAAGAGATAATAATTGACGGAAAAGTTTATAGAACTGTGGAAACTGGTAGCAGTTCTACGGTAATGAAATCCTCCAAGCCAAACCTTTCCTTTCTTTTGCTTTATATTGTTAATGATTTGGAGCTGAAAAAGCTGTGATGGATTACTAGAGATATCCAAAGAATAAGATTATAGGAATGAATGAACTATAAAAGAGAGTTAGAGAAACACATAGAAGCCATTCTATGAAGAGTTCATCTTAAAGAACATAGTCTCACAAAACCAAAAAGGTTGTTACTTACTAGCATGTAATGCAACCAAAGCAACCTCTGTAGCTTAAGATTTCTGCATTTGATTATAGTGGTTGAAGTTCCACATTAACTAGTTTATAATATAGAAATAGGTGCAAACTTCATCTTCTTATATGGTTCATGCATTTTAGTGAAGGAAAATAACAGTTTGATAATTGAACTTTCATGTGATTGCATGATCAAATGAGGTTGTGAATATATCATTGTTGTTATCAGAGTTACAATTGCTGACTATATTTTCTTATCAGGAAGAAAAGGAAAAGGAAAAGGAAAAGGAAGAGGAAAAGGAAAAGGAAAAGGAAAAGGAAAAGAAGTCACCTGAACCTCCTAAGAAGCCGCCTCAACTTGACTGTCCAATATGCATGGCTGCATTTGAAGAACCGATGTCTACCAGGTGTGGTCATATCTTTTGTAGGGGTTGCATTAACAGTGCAATAGCTGCACAGGGTAAATGCCCTACCTGCAGAAAGAAGGTTACAAAGAACCAACTCATAAGGGTGTTTCTTCCATCTCTTAGTTAAAGGTATCACCAAAACAACTGATTATACAGGAAATGAAAACAAGTAAGAGTTTATGTTGTTTGGTTAAGCTAAATTAAAAATCATGTTTAGATACATGTTTGGAATAGCTTATATGGTGTTGTAAATAGTTCATAAGAAAAATAACTCAAAATTAACAACAACAAAACCAAACGTTGCATGAGTTAATGGATATTTAATGTATTCTCTCTCTTTTAGCTTTCAAAAATTATTTGAATTAGTTTTGGTTGTTCCTTTTTATCATACAATAACTTGCTTGGAGGGCTTCATTTTTTTTTTTCCTTTTGTTTGTTTTCATTATGCTTTCCCATTGAATATGAGTGCTTGTCAGGGTCTGAAAATGCTTTTCTAATATTGTTTCATTAAAGAAAATGAACATATTCCTTCCTTTTTGCCTAACTGGTTGGTGTCTTGTCCTTTTTTCTTTCAGGAGATATGTGGCCAGGTCTAATTGAGGAAAATCACAAATACAAAAATGTAATCTCCAGATTTTTTAGTGGCTGCTTTCTGTTTGTTGTGGCAGAAGCATATTGACTTTCACAAACATGCTATTAGTTTAACAACACAAACCTAAGTTTTTTAACCTTTTAACTTTATTGGTGACTGAATAATCTTATGAGGAATTTATGGATTTGCAATTTGGTGATAGTATTCCTCTATTTTATTGTTTGACCAGTATTAATTTGGACATAAGATTATGTTTATAGTTACATTGGTTGGTGTTCTTATCGAAAATTTATCTGGTTGATTTGAAACAAATTAGTCTAATTTTTGAAATGAGTGTGAGTTTTGATCTGTCACAAAGGGAAGTCTACTTGCGAGGATTCCGACACTCAAGTTAGTAAAGAGTATTTTTTTAAGTATGAGAGTAAAGAATGAGTATTGAATTAGATTACTCTTTGTGATTCAAGGTATTTATAGGTTTTCGTGGGTCTGTTAGTATGACAACAAATAAGATAAATTCAAGATATAATTAAAACCAGATTAACAAATATAATAGTTGGATTCAGTTTATTATAACCTGAATTCTGTTTATATTATCATAAATATCATTTTTCCCTAATTTTAGGGGTGCTAATGCTTCATATAGATCTCACACTAATCTCATGCTTATTGGGTAATTTTTGGCCTGACAATAATAATATATTTTAGGTTGGGTATGTACATAATCTCCTCGAGCTCAAAAGTTAATAACTTTTGCAAGTGAAGCAAGTTATTAAATGAACGAGTTTATATGTTGTTTTTATCTCCCTGTACTCGGTTTTATATGCTACTTTTAACTCTTGGACGAGTTGTATGTTGCTTTTAGCTCATAACAGGGTTGTACTCGGGCACTTATATCATCATGATTTTGGATGCTTAATTTATACTCAAATTTTTCGAGTCAGTTCATAATCGGACACTCATAAAATACTTGGAATATTTTCCAATTAGGTCCATGGTTGGACACTCATGCTCAGATTTATAGAGTTGTCACATGTTTTGACGCTCAAGCTCAGGTTTACTGAGTAGCCACATATTCAGACACTAGGCTCAGATTTACACAAGTAGTCGCATATTCGGACACTATGCTCGAATTTAGCGACTAGTCGCAAGTTCAAATGCTGGACTCAGATTTACCGAGTGGTCGCATATTCAGACACTATTGATGTACTTATGAAACATAAAGTTTATGCAGTGCCTCATTAGGGAAAAAAACCCAAGTGAAGGGAAAAAAGTACATGCTTATTTGTATCAATGTGCTACAACAAGAAAGTAAAAGCTAAATGTTTGAGGTATTTATGATGCCATGGGCCTTTTCCCGTACTTCTCGTATAAAATCCATCTCAGTTGTTGATTTCTTCTTCATGTGTGTCGAGTTCCAACATTTTCGTAGTTCGAACTTGTCCTGCATCAAGCAATTATCATTGGAATAATATAATGTGGACTAACAGAGTATATTTATCAATCATCTATCTAATCATTATCATGTATATCTCTCAAGATGTGATACTCTATATCTTTGAATTTCTATATCAATAAAAGTTTGGTGCATTGGATGGTATAACTCATTTTGTGTTTGGAATTCGTGTATGAATGGGAAATGAGTGATGACTTTGTGTAAAAGAGGCATGTGGAAATGTGTATGCAGAATTTATTAAAACAAAGGAAAACAAATTGTTTCAATGCAATTATCCACAAATTTTTTAATAAAATGTTATATTATAGTAAAATATTAATAAAAGAGGTGGAGTGTCAAAATAGAACTCTTGAGAGACATTGCAAAATTTTGATCATGAATGCTCATGGAAAGTAAGTGATAATCTATCTTTAAGCGAGATGATGATAATATAAAATGTGGAGATAGGATAAAGTTTTACCTAAGTCCCATGGTGAGCGCCAAATGTTCTTACTCAAAACTTACCTGGTTGATCCGAGACAAATGAGTCTAATCTCCAAAGCGGGTACAAGCTATGATCTACCACAAGGGGGGAATTCCACCTGCAAGGACCCCAACACTCAAATTAGTGAAGAGTATTTTTTAACTATGACAGTAAATAATCAGTATTGAGTTAGATACCCCTTGCGATTAAGGGTATTTATAAGATTTTGTGGGTCTGCTAATATGATAATAAATAAGATAAGCTCAAGATATAACAATAGATTAACATATATAATAACTGGATTAAGTTTATTATTATAAACTGGATTCTCTTTATATTATCATAAATATCATTTTTCCTTTATTTTACTATTTTTAACATTTCATATAGCTCTCACACTTTGATCACATGCTTATTGAGTCGTTTTAGGCCTGATAATAATAGTATATTTTGGGTCGGGTATGTACACTTTGGATAAAATGTTGTTTTCTCATCAACTTGGTAAATATTGTTGCAAAATTATTTGCTCATATTTTTAAAAATCATTGGCGAGTGGGTTTTCAATTGCATAATCACAAAAAGATAATTTAGGTAAGAAAGGAATACAATTCTTGGAATTTATGTGCCTTGTGTGCTACAAATGAAAAATTAATTCAACATCTTTTCTTTGATTGTGTGGTATCTTACCTTGCTCGTAATCTTTTTTTTTTTAAATTGTTAGGACTAATAACAACACAACATAACAAAACTTCACAACATTTTGATCTATTTTATATGTTTACTATGAATATAAAAGATAATAAGATTTAGAATGTTATGTGGGTTGCTATGATGAGAATATATGGGACTATAGGAATACGATTATATTTAGATATGGTAAAAGTGATGGTGAGGACTTTTTTGGGATGGAACAGTTAAAAGTTTGAACATAGTTGAGAAACAAAATATCAAAGGCAATTTTTTTATTACTTTGTCCAAAATCATGTATCCAATCAATCCTGAAATAGTTCAAAAGTGTGCTTAAAATAAAGGTCTTATATACTATTATTTTTTCTCTATGGAACCAAATTGTCCTGCAAGTTATGGTATTATTCTCCTACTACTTGCTGGAATATGATCCAATAATGATATAATGCACCACAATGTAGCAGGTACCTGCAAGTACTCTAACGCTCAAGTCAGTTGGAGCGAAATATATGCAAGGATAACAAGGATAAGATTGAGTTTGCATAGATTTTACATGTAGCCTGAACTACCTTTATATACTTGTTTTTTACTAATTATCTTTAGTAACGCTTGGGTTTTTCCATAAATGCTAATTAATGAATGTTTCATTGTAATTGTCGTAACGTCTTGAGTTAATGCGTTATCACGGTTACTATAGTTCCTACTTGCATATGTTTGACATACCTCTCTTAGACCGAGATATACTTGCTCTTAGGCCGAGATGTACTCGATTTGTATGACAAGTGTGGTTCTTACTGCTACACTATGAAGGTTGTCCTAACCAGTATATGTCAAGACCATCTTGGCCTAGATGTATCAGAGTTTACAAAATTGGTAGGTTGTCCTGACCGAGATGTGCCAGAACCATTTTGGCTTAGATGTATTAGGATCATCTTGGACTAGATGTATCAGAACTATCTTAAAATAGATACATCAGGAGCTTTACACAAAACAACTATACTATTGTTATTTTATTTTCATTCTAACCCCTACTACCATCAAGTATGCTATTTGTTATTTTGTTAGGTTCTCTAGGCACTTTGGATCTATCTAGAAAACGTAATACCGAAAAAGAAAGTATCTCTCGATGACTTTGTTGGAGAAAAAATAGATTCTATAGTGGTAGTTACATCTATCCTACAACTTGTATGCTTTTTGAACTCAGTAAATTCTCGAGGAATTACTACACCTTGCATCCTAGAGTTTTTTCCTCTTTTATTTATCCCCAACTCTTCTTTCCATATAAGAGACTTTTACATCCAGTTTTGCTACACTGCACAACATAGTATTGTACCCTCATACAAGAAGAATATTTTAGACTATAAAGTCTTATAGAAAAGTTAGAACATCCAATAGACTTAAGCCAAGAAGACATGAAAAATGGTATAGAAACATGCATTCATAGTGATATTGTAATGCATTTTCAGTGGTTAAGTTTTAGCAAAGATGTATGTGTGTGTCTGTACATATACATACTTTATCCCTTCACAGCACACCAGGCAGTAGCCATTACAAGTTTTCAGAAAACCCGATTTTCCTATCCTTCATTCTATCCCTTGATTTTTCCTACCCTTCTCAATTTATATCTATAACATTGGCAGATAGAATCTTTTCAAATAGATTTCTGTAGTATCTTTTTCTTGATATTTAAATTTTTTAATTTAAAGTAAGAAAATTTTGTAATTTTCAACATAAAAAATAAATAATAAAATCATTAACCTATGGATGTGTTTTTATAGCATATAATCTTATCCATCTTATATTTTCTTTTGTAAGGTTAATATAAAACAAACATGATCATTTTAGCAATAGGACCATGTTTTATATTCATTTATTTTTGGTTCTTAGAATTAATTTTGTGTGTATATATAACACAACTTTTAATATTTTATACACATTCAATAATATACATTATCTTTTCTTATATTTCTTTATTTTCTACATATCAAATATTTAATTCTTAGATATTTTAATTTAAAAATAATAAATTAAAATGAGTTGTTAATGCATAATCCATTTCACACATGAATATAATGTATCTTTCACTGGTAATAATCATGGAGTTTGTGCAATAGATGAATAAGAGTAATCAAAGTACACCACAACCGACCACAAGAAACACTTCAAAAAATTTCAATTAAGTTCTATCAATGTTAAATGTAACTATAATACGGTGCCTGTGGAATCATCGAAACAACATAGTGAATAGGAATGCCATCTAAGACGCAGAAGAAATATGAGTCTGGCTAAGGTATAAGATACCCAAAGTTAACTTTTTGTATTTGATCTTACTCTCTCTCCAATTGAATATATGATCATTAGACTTTGCTAGAAAATTTGTAAAAATCAATGCATAACTCAGAAACCAGACAAAAAATGTATTTAGATAATTCCACCTCTGCGTTAATCTATCCAACATAAGCCATGTAGCTTATTTCTACCCTCGTCTCTGTAAGGCCCACTTATATTTATGCCTTATTTTAAAGGGTCTTTCCAAATCAGATGGGCCTAGGGCTGGCCCAAAGGATAAAACCCAACCCTAAGACAGCCCTAACTCACTCATTCTACTATTTCAGAAAACCTTAGAGCTACAGTCGTCCCCCTCTCCGCTAGGGTTCAGTCTTTGGCTTCCGTCGCACTTGTTCGAGCTAGTTTCGTTCCATGTAAATTGCCTTTCATCCCATACCTCTCTTGTTTAGCACTATTGCTTCGAGTCCTAACTAAGGTCGTTCTGGGTAGCTTCGTTTCATACTGTTCTTTATGTTTCTAGCTTGCTAAACTGCTCTAGGAGCTGCTGTGCTTCTTTGTTCGTACCCAAGAACCCAGCTGCTAGCCCTTTTCCAGGTACGGGAAGCTAGGGTTCACCCTTTTTATCGTGTGTGTTATGCTTGTGCTACTATTTTATCATTATAACATGTTTGGTGTGTTGATATGAACCTGTGAATGGCATTATTGAACTATTGGTGATCTGTTGGGTGTTTGCGCATGAGAGAGCAGTGGTGAGCATTGGTTTTCTTGCCCAAACGAGCATGTCTCGCCTAAGCGAGATTAACAGAGGCTCACCCAAGCTACTTCACGCGAGTAGTCGCTCAAGCGACCCATGTTCTTTTTGAGCGAGCGAATGTCTCGCTCAGGCGAGAGGGGTCTCGCCTCAGCGAGATCATGCGTGAGGTTATTGTTCCCCCTTTTCGAGCCCTCGCCTAGGCGAAGGGGGCTCGCCTGAGCGAGACCCTTCAGCCTGAGCGAGGAGTTGGGCGAGGGTAGTGTGGTGTTCGGTTGTTTCTTTGTTCTTGGATGATTGGAACTTGCTTGGGTGTAATTGTTATGATAAAAATATGAGATGAATGGTTATGTATGAGTGATGTGATTCATGGATGGTGAATGATGGGTTTGGTATGGACTTGGCATGTAATTTAAACGAGAAGGATGGTATCAAAGAGACATGGTATTGATATGAAATGCTAAAGATGAGTTGGTATGATTGAATGTTTGGAAACGAATGAGGATGGGTTGAAGGTGGATGGCATGAGGTTATGTGTATGATATGCATTACTTTATTGATCGAGTATGTTTGGTCTGTATCAGTGCGTAATTCCTTAAAATCTCTAGGTGAGATTTCAAGGTAGTGCTTCAGTGGTCAGGACGTAATTTCATGGCCCTTGTTAGTGGGTGTCCATGGTGGTGCCCCATCTATATAATTTGGTAAGGATTCAAGGTAAGGTTGCATCCTGACACTCTAAGGAGTCAGTTAGTCTCATTTAGAGCGGACTGACTCTTGCGGTTAGAGTAGTAAGAGGCCTGAAACTCATTAAGGACTAACCTTGTGTGTGTGGGATTAAATAATTGTAACACTTGTAACACATAGCTCGGGGGTGAGCAGGGTAATCCACCACAAGTGCACGCATTCGTTGAATCTGACCAGATTATATGTATCCGGATGAGTCGAGTCGAGTCTTAGTGTATTGATTGGAAGGTCATAACATGCTTAGATGATATATGTACATTGGACTGTGAAAGTATATTTGATTGCATGATAAAATCTTTTTGGCTCTAGCTTACCCTTTGCTTGTTTGATTGCTCTAGATGTTGTTCTTCTACTCTTGCGATGATCATCAATTTATTGATGGGAGCAGATGCGAGAGGTACTCGTGGTCAACAGGGGAGAGATGATTCCACTGCATAGTCTACTTGGGTTGGACTTCATGTTCTTATTGGGCTGTTCTTTAGGGCTATGGCTCATGTACTAGTATGTCTTTTAGATTTCTATATGATTCTATTAAACTTTATAACTTGTTTATTTTTGGGCATCATGGTGTGCCTTGGGTTATAAGGAATGGTGTTTAAACTCCGAGACTGCGCTAAGATATTATTTAGTGTGATGCTTCCTTTAATTTCGTTTATTAAATTAAATAGGGTGTTACATTTATGGTATCAGAACGATCATTCCTTAGGTCTATGGACTTGGATGTCCGCTTGGCTTTCTCTGTGTCTCTCTGAGTGTTTTTAGTTAAAATCATGTCTTATCAAACCTAACCAAGTGATTTCCTGTGTGCTAGTGAACGATGGCACCATCTCGTAGGACTCCGTAATCCTCCTAGGGCGATGTGCCAGATATCGCCAGAGCAATCGAGGAGTTGGTAGCTGTTATGACGCAGCAAAGCACGACGATGATGCAGCAACACGAAGCATCCATGCAGTGACAGGCAGCGTCGCTTGAGCAGCAACAACTGGTGATGCAGCAGATAGAGGCTGCTAGGGTAGCTGCTGAGGATGCCCGCTGGCAGCACATGGAGGCCCTCCGCCAACTAGAGGAGAACAAGGCGGCTGCCCCTATGTTTGGTCATGAGCCACGACCGCCAGCCAGAGAGTGGAGTCTGGAAGACTTCCTGAAACACCATCCAGTGAAATTCAATGGGAAGACTAGCCCGGATGCAGCCGATCAGTGGTTGAAGGACCTGGAGAGAATCTTTGACGCGAAGATGTGTCCAGCAGATAACAAGTTGGCTTTTGCAGTCTATATGCTCACCAGAGAAGCTGAACATTGGTGGATTAGCATGAAGTCCATCATGGAGGAGCGAGGAGAGCCTGTGACTTGGGAGGCCTTCAGGGGGAAGTTCCTCTCCGAATACTTCCCTGACAGTGTGAAATATGCCAAGGAGGTGGAATTCCTCAAGCATCTCAACCGCTTCTACACCTTGCCACTCGATGAAGAGTGACGATGTCATAAGTTTGAGAATGGTCTCCGCAGCGACATCCGCTTGATGGTAGCCCCTCTATCCATCAAGGAGTTTGCTACACTGATGGAGAAAGCACGAGTGATGGAGAAGATGAAGAATGAGGTGGAAGGTCAGCGCCCACAACAGCCACAAAGGATAGGTGGCCATCTGTGTCCAAGCCCAGACATGAAGAGCGGAGGAGACTATACGACAGACCTTACCATCAGCCTCAGGGGTCTAGGAACTTTTCTCCTCAGTAGGGTTAGGTGTAGTGTTATATATGTGGAGGTCCCCACTTGAGGAGCGCATGCCCACGCATGGAAGGTTACCGCAGGTGCAAAAATTATGGCAAGGAGGGCCACTTTGGGAAAGATTGTCCCACGCTTGCTAGGGCAATGACACACCCTCCATTTCAGACTCCCCACCAGCATCAACGGAGAGACAGAGGCAACAGGCCGCAAGCGACAGGCAAAGTGTATGCCATGACCGGGGCGGAGGCTACAGGCTTAGGTAACCTGGTTATGGGTTATTGTTTGATTGCTGGGATGAGATGTTGTGTATTGTATGATTCTGGAGCGACACACTCCTTTGTGTTAGATGCTTGTGTGAAAAAGTTGGGTCTACCGGTGTCTGAGCTGCAGTGTGAACTTGTGGTGTCTACTCCGACGTTAGGTTTGGTCAGGACGTCATCCTTATGTGCTAGGTGTCCGATTGAGGTAGAGGTACGCAGGTACAAAGTGAACATAATCTGCATGCCCCTAAAAGAGTTGGAGGTGATCTTGGGGATGTATTGGCTCTCTACCAATCGCATTCTCATAGATTGCCGAGAAAAGAGATTGATATTCCCCGACTCAGAGGAGCTTGAGTTGTTATCGTCCCAAGGGGTTATGAAAGCTACAAGATAGTGCTCAGTGTTTCATGATCCTTACACATCTAGAGGTGGAGAGAGGAGAAGAGGAGTCTATCATACCGGTGGTACAAGAATTTGAAGACGTATTCCCAATTGAAGTACCTAGGTTGCCTCCCAATAGAGAGGTAGAGTTTTCTATTGACCTAGTGCTAGGAACAGGTCCGGTATTGTAACATCCCGTCAGGATATTACAAATTTAATTAAATAAAATAGATAAAACAATTAAGCTGCAATTAATAAAACCTCATTTCCCAAAAACTTGGGAAATTTAAAACGTTTGATTACTTCCAATGAAAAACCACAATCTATAGTTTATAAAATTGAACATAATAATAAAGCCTCTCATAAGAGTTTACAAGATATTTCAAATCAAAATAATACAAAACTCCTAGGCTTTCCCCCACTTCGCGGCTAAGTCTCACCAGCTCCACCTGCAATATCATCTGCTTACGTGTACCGCGTACACGATCATCGCCAAACACAAGCAGATAGGGTGAGCTAAAAAGATAACACATGAATATATATAAATCAATCATATATATATATATATATATATATATAGAAAAATACTTCAAAAGAAAAATCCTTTCTTTTATCCTGCATGGCTACAACCATGTATGATGTCATTTCACCTCAAAAGAACCTCCTTCTCCTCTTTCACATGGTCACAACCATGTAATATCCATGCACATCAAGGAAGCTTGTCCGTTTCCTACCACATGGCCACAACCATGTAATACCAATGTACATCAAGGAAACTTGTTCCCTTCCTACCACATGGCCACAACCATGTAATACCAATGCACATCAAGGAAACTCGTCCCATTCCTTCCACATGGCCACAACCATGCTAGTAGAGTTCTTCATCTTCTAGTGAGTATCTCAAGGTGCCTTGCTGCCACACCTATCAACCACAACCGATAGAACACATGCGGGAACCATGCTACGGATCACACACCATAATGCCAGGTGGAGTTCCAAATACGAACATAGTTCGTAACGTCCCAAGACTACCAAACTCGTCAGCTAAATATTGAGGACGGCAATCCATCTGGACCCATCCGTACTGGCCACAACCACCACACTCACACCGGCAACACTCGCCAACCCGAGCCACAACTCAAGAGTTCCTCGTGTTCATCCACTATCCCGAGCCACAACTCAAGGGAAGTCATTCCGGGCCACAACCCATAGAATGCCACGTGCTTAACCCCTATCCTGAGCCACAACTCAAGGATACGTTCCGGGCCACAACCCAAGGAACACCAGCAAGCCCACCCTTGAGATATCTTTAGAAGCCTTATAGACCACACATCACCATTCAAACACCAATCAATCCAATACGCAAAATTGATTGCCTTTAGACCCATCATCCATCCATCCTTTACTTAAACTTTCAGCTCTCGCCTAAGCACTCTAGTTCATCTCGCTTAGGCTAGGTTACCTTGCCTGAGCGAGCACAACGCTCAAAACAAACCTCGCACTCTCGCTTGAGCGAGCCTTGCTCGCCTGGGTGAGACCACCTTTTGCCTAGAGACCAACATCTCTCGTCTAGGCGACGAGTTAAACTTAACAGCAAGGCCTTCCTCGATTTCTCGCCTAGGCGAGAGAATCTCGCTTGAGCGAGATACTCCATCGCCCAACAATTTACTTTGCGCTTGGGCAAGAGAGACCCCTAGTTCAAATCCACCACAAGTGCAAGCATCCGCTGAATTCGACCAGATTATATGTATCCGGATGAGTCGAGTCGAGTCTTAGTGTATTGATTGGAAGGTCATAACATGCTTAGATGATATATGTATATTGGACTGTGAAAGTGATTGCATGATAAAATCTTTTTGGCTCTAGCTTACCCTTTGCTTGTTTGATTGCTCTGTATGTTGTTCTTCTACTTTTGCGATGTTCATCAATTTATTGATGGGAGCAGATGCGAGAGGTACTCGTGGTCAATAGGGGAGAGATGATTCCGCTGCATAGTCTACTTGGGTTGGACTTCATGTTCTTATTGAACTTTTCTTTAGGACTATGACCCATGTACTAGTCTGTCTTTTAGATTTTTATATGATTCTATTAAACTTTATAACTTGTTTCGTTTTGGGCATCGTGGTGTGCCTTGGGCTGTAAGGAGTGGTGTTTAAACTTCGAAACTGTGCTAAGATATTATTTAGTGTGATGCTTCCTTTAATTTCGTTTATTAAATTAAATGGGTTGTTACAGTCTCTTTGGAGGTAAGGTATTGTATTTTAATTATGATGAATATTATAATATATGTTGAGAAGCTTATAAGTACAGACAAATGTTTTTGTATAATCATAGTAAGTTACTTTTTATTGAAATTAATATATATATATATATATATACATATATATATATATATATATATATGAGTTAACGAGTACTATTGTCGACAAGCTCATATAATTCTTTATTAAAATATGTATAAAGTTAACCTTGCATAATATATTGAACAAATTGATTAATAATAATAATAATAAATAATAATTAATATGATGTTTAATGTATTATATCTTGATCTTTTAATTGCTTGCATGTAGAGAAGAGCATTAATAGAACATGCAGTTATGTGTTTCTCTATTTAAACAGACATGATTTTGTTTCTCAAGATTCTTTCACTAGTGCAGAATTCCCATTTTACCTCGCCTTATATGCCTCGGTTGGCCAAAAACCGAAGCATATAATGGCGCGGTGGCATTTTTGCAATTAGAGCCAAGTTTTAGGCCTCGGTTCTCCAAATAC
>Ga0214544_1007661_pt1 | contig 18721 bp, 6 predicted proteins | sample CNSS3metaG_FD_160074 | JGI IMG/M metagenome (GOLD analysis project Ga0214544, IMG submission 160074) | Root nodule microbial communities from cowpea collected in UCLA plant growth center, Los Angeles, California, USA - CNSS3 | ecosystem: Host-associated > Plants > Roots > Nodule | place: USA... | reverse complement strand
TACTCAAAAAGAAGGGATTGACTTTAAAGAGACTTTTTCTCCAGTTTCATCAAAAGACTCTTTTAGGACAATTATGGCTCTTGTTGCACATTATGATTTGGAGCTTCATCAAATGGATGTCAAAACGGCGTTTCTCAATGGTGACATTGACGAGACGATCTATATGGTGCAACCAGAAAATTTTGTGTCGGGAGACCCAAAGAATATGGTTTGCAAATTGACTAAATCCATTTATGGACTAAAACAAGCATCCCGTCAATGGTACCATAAATTTCATCAAGTAATTCTCTCATTTGGCTTCGAGATGAATCTTGTTGATGATTGTGTGTATCACAAGTTTAAGGGGAGCAAGTTTATTTTCCTGATCTTGTATGTTGATGACATTCTGCTTGCCACTAATGATATAGGCATATTGCACGAAACTAAGAAATTTCTGTCAAAGAATTTTGAAATGAAAGATCTTGGTGACGCCTCCTTTGTATTAGGAATTCAGATACACCGAGATCGATCTCAGGGTATTCTAGGATTATCACAAAGGAGCTATATCGATAAAGTTCTTAAAAGGTTTAACATGCATGAATGTAAATCTGGGGATACTCCAGTTGCTAAGGGAGACAAGTTCAGTCTCAATCAATGCCGAAAGGGAAATTTAGAAATTGAGGAAATGTAGAAGATTCCTTATGCGTCAGCTGTAGGGAGTTTGATGTATGCCCAAGTATGTACGCGTCCAAACATAGCATACATAGTTGGGGTTCTAGGCAGATACTTAAGCAATCCAGGAATGGACCATTGGAAAGCAGCAAAGAGGGTCATGAGATATTTAAAGAGAACAAGAGGTTATATGCTCACATACAGGAGGTCAGACCAGTTGGAGATCACTGGGTTTTCTGACTCAGATTTTGCAGGATGTCAAGATAGCTTAAAATCTACTTCAGGCTACATTTTTATGTTGGCAGGTGGTGCGGTTTCTTGGCGCAGTGTCAAGCAAACCCTTACAGCTTCATCCACCATGGCAGCAGAATTTGTAGCATGCTATGAGGCATTCAATCACAGGATATGGCTGAGAAATTTTGTCACAGGGCTGAAAATTGTGGAAGGCATTGAAAGACCACTTAAGTTATATTATGACAATAACTCAGTTGTATTGTATTCCAACAACAATAGGAGCTCGACTAAGTTGAAGCACATCGACATTAAGTTCCTAGTTATTAAAGAAAGAGTACAGAGTGGAAAAATTTCCATAGAACATTTAGAGACAAACTCCATGATTGCAGATCCTCTAACTAAAGGACTTCCACCTAAGGTCTTTCATGAGCATGTTGCTCACATGGGTGTTTTACAGTTTGAGGAATCTGAGGTTTAGTGGGAGATAGTCATTTTTTATATTTTTTATGTTCTATGTTTAATTTCTTGTATGCATACATTAAACTTTCAGACATATTTGGTTATTTATATATGTGGTTTTAATTTTACACTTTGTACATTAAGTTTTTATATTGATCTCATTAAGTTAAAGTTTGGACCAGTTGAAAATAGATGTGTATATACAGATCACCTTCACATAATTTTTCATGCTACACATTTCATGATGAATCCATGTCATTTGGTTGTGTCAGGATTAGTGATCATTGTTGGTTTTAGTTGCGATTGATGTAATGAAAAACTGGTTTGGTTCTACATACTGATATAATCAATGGACGGGACTTTTGGAGTATGCTCGAGTAATATAATGGCAATTTTGAGCTCATAAAGTCTAACACATTTAAAAGGTTGTAAGGACATATATATATTTGTGACCAGTGGGAGATTGTTAGCAATTTTGGGTCATGCATATATATGAGACATAATTAAATGTGTTAGGGCCATTATTTATAAAGCCAAATAATAAAGTGATCTGACTAAATTAATGATTTGGCTAGAGGCATATGTCATGAAAATAAATATTGTGTAGAGACCATTTAGTAATTTCTAATTTGATGAGGGGTCAAATTAGAAATACTAAAACTTAAGTAATTCAGTTTATAAATGGTCGTGATCCCCTTCTGAGAGCACACACAGAGTCATAACGTACTTTTTCTGTTCCTTTCTCCCTATTCCCATCAAGAGAGAAAACCAAAGGGAAATAAAGGTGCTTTATAGGAGGAAGATCACTGTATCATTAGTGCTCTCTAATATTATCGTTATGGTCAATTCAGGTACGCTTCCGTTTACTGGGATATTGTTTATGATTGATTCTCAGAATCAATAATATGATCATATTCTGCGTTTTATGCTTACAATTAGTTGTAATGAATTAAATGAAACTTGACTTCAAAACTCATGTTTACATTTTATTGATTGTTAGTCGTACAATCAATCAAATTGTTCTTGTTGAATTTCTAGAATTAATATAGAAGAAATGATTAATCTTGAAAACAACTTGTTTTAAAAATACTATATTCATATTTAATCGGTTATATCTAAGAAAAATCTATTAGAATGTTCAAGTTTTCTTTTTACAAACAAAAAAATTGATTATCTTGATACATAATTGATTAAATCTATACAAAACTATTTTTCTATAAATTATTTTAAGTGTTTTCTTGAAGGCGAAAGTTATACTTGCTTCAGGTTCTTCAAGAATCTTGAAAGAACATGTGATCAATTCTTTTATGAAAATTCCACATTAAAGATAATTTTGTGTCTTTGTGAGATTATTAATAAGTTATTGCAATTATCAAGAATTTAGTTAATTTGAAGTGTTATTATAATCAATTTTATCAAGTCTATCAATTCCTCTCGTATTGATATGATTGTAACTTGATGTAAAATCACTAAAATTCAAAATTCTTGTGTATATTTTTTTTTTCATCCTCATCTCTTATTTTATAGTCTTGAAGGATTGATTAATTTTGCTTTTAAACCAAAATCTTCTACATTGACTTGGTTAGGTAACGTTTTAAAGAATCTAATAATATTTTGATGAGAGAAAAAAAATTAAAATATCAATTCACCTCTTACTAACATAGAACCTTTGAGTCTAGTTCTACACTTATTAACAACCTATGGTAGGTTTAAAGTGAATAATGGAAAGATGTAATTAAAGAATGAATGATTTTGATTTGATTTGAGAGGAAAAGAAAAAGTTTAGAGAAATGATATTATATATAGAAGAAGTTAGAATGATGAGTATCACTCTACATGCTTCTAAGGGACATGCTGCTGATTCGCCCACCACCATTACGACACCCTCAAATAAGGAATGCTTTTTGAACTTTATTGAAACTCTTGACACTAAAGACAATAAACTTTAAAGCTTAGTTTAATGAGTGTGCAATGAATTTACACTTGGTTGCAGGTGTGTGTGTGTATGTGTGTAGGTGAGAGAGTAAGAGAGATAGTACTCTTTTTGGTGAGGATTGTAATTTTGTATGCAGAAGAGACCCCATGTGGACACCAACGTCTCTTCCTTCCATGCTTTTGCTTAGCTAACTTTGGCTTCCACAATCAATACATTTTCTTTTCTTTTTTCTTTTTCTTAAAGATCAAATGCCGAGTCCAGATTCTCTACTGATTTTTTTGTGTTGTTCTATGCTGAGCATTAAAAATACACTATGTTGACCTTTTAACTATCTTTTTAATATATTTGAAAACGTTAAAATTAGTGGTAATCAATAAATTATGGAGACACAATAGAGAAACAACACCAAAAAATCCAGCAGACAATCCAAATTCTCAAATGCCATTAGTTACTAATCTAAATTAATTATCATAATTAAGACTTTTTATAAATTCAATGAGATTTTTTACAGTCATAATCTTAAACATACAAAGATTTTGCAAAGTGGAGAAGGAAAACTCTAACTTACACACTTGTTGAGGGAGGGAAAATGAAATTGACATAATTTATATTTATTAGTTGGGTGCCCTTCTTTTAAGAAAATACTTAATAAACAAGCATTTTTAGTTAGGAAAAATATGGATTCATGTGAGGAAAATGATGTGCAAATGGGAAGAGCTTATTTTGGTTTGTGGGTGGTGGAAAGCTTAACCATTTCATCGTTTTATGCTTGCACACATTTGGTCACAATCAATAAAATAAAATAAAATAAAAAAGCATACAAGTTGAATGTTTGGTGACCCTAGTTGACCTTACCTACTTTTTGCCCTTATTTTAAGCCTTGCCTTTTATACCTTCTTGTTTAGGTATAGTTCACCATTGACTGCCCCAACTTCTTGTCATGCCTATAAATATGGCTATTCCTCTCAATTACCCAAGAACCAACCCATGCATTTCTAACCTCAACTTCTCAATCCCTCTTTATACAACAACAACTATTATTTGAGAATTTATAACCACAACAAAAGCAAAAATAGAATTTTCAATCATCATATTCCTTCAACAAAATACCCTTCACTTAAACCTACTACTTTGTGACTATGAATATACCTTTTCAAAAGAAAGAAAAGGGTTAGAGATTTGATTCTATAATTACCGTTTTTATTAATGGATTCTCCAAGAAAGATCCTTTATTCAAATGAAGCACTCATTGCTAAACATACTATTATTAGTAACATAAAATGCGCCCATTATAGATAAACTAGATAAATCATTTTAAATTCAAGTAAAGAAATTGCACGTTGAATAATTAAGTCATTAAGCTGGGGAAAGTGTTAGTGATGAAGAACATAATTGACTACTTTCTACGAAATCGTATGTTGTCGCTGTTATTTCAAGAGCTTTGTCACTTGTTGGACATTCCCAAATGTCGATTAATTTCAAATCTCTTCTCCACCATCCATCATTATCATTGGCACATAAATAATTAAACCTTACAAAATTGTCCTTCTCCATTTCCTATGAAATCGAATGATAAAATGATTGAAAGAGAGAGTAGAGGTTAAAAGACAATGAAAAAGAGTTCGACAAAGTAGTGGATACTTTTTTTTTTATATATATATAAATCAACCAGAGAAGTGTTTAATGGTGAGAAACAACAATATTTAATCAAACAGATGCTTTGATTAAAACATCCATTAAGAAACTTAACCCTTACATTTATGCAGTCAAAATTTTAAACAACATTTCAATATTTTAAAAAATCTCTTGTACATCCTAAATATTTCAATAATAAAATATATATTCTTTATTATCCTTAAACTCATTGTTGCTATCATTACCCTAATCACCACCATCATAATCAATGTTATTGGCATTTTCAAAAGTTTTACTTACTTAACATAGTGTTGTTGACACCTACATATAACTTACCTGAGCTTTAAGAGCCACACTTCTGTAAATAATATGAACAAAAGTGAGGCATGTAGGGGCCATATGATTGGTGATGATGAATATGTAGGTAAGGGGTAATCAACTAGGAATCCATGTTAATAAATTTTGATTAGTCATTAGATTATAGGAATCCACATTATCAACAAGATTAGTGCTTTGTGGCTTAATGGGTGCGGCGGCTAAGGTAAGAGAAATAATAAGTGAATAAACAAATGCATATCCAAGCTCTCTCTAATATATATATATATATATATATATATATATATATATATATATATATATATATATATATGCAAACTTTGTAGTGATTGCAGACGAAAGATCATAACCAAGATTTGCCTCATACACGAACATAACATATGTTTTGCTGAAATAAAGTGTCATATCATAAACTCTATTATTGTGCATATTTATATTAGCTCGTAGAAAATGAGTGAAAGAAGGTACAATTAGAGGTTCTGAAGCATGAATGGTAGAGAAAATGATGAAGCTGAGACATTTAATTCCTACTTTGCCATATTTAATAGATTTCTTGTTCCTTCTTTTGTGGGGCATTGTCTGCAACATGTGAAGTAAAATATTCAGTACCTACCACCAATATGAGAGTGCTACATGTTGAACCACACATGCTTTATATGAATGGCTAATTAAACTTGATAAGTAATCATTTTGTCAAAATAGCATTGATGGGCACTGATTGAACACTAACTTTCTTTTGGCAGCAATAAAATCAACGACTCATCAAGCTGTGAAAATGATTTCGAGAAACCGAAACAAATGATGCATGAGTGTGGTGTGATGTTTATTTGAAAAACAAGAAAATGGCAAGAGCAGAAAATGATGAAGGAGGAGGAAAATAAAGAACAGAAAAACACTCCATGAGGTATTCGTGAAGAAGCAGCAATATATATATATATATATAGTAGCACATGATCCTATGTTGTATGTGCAATTTTTCAGTCTTCTGTTATCTGTCAAGAAAACTTGGTTTTCTGAATACGAAATTTCAGAGATTTGGTGGACATCATGATTGATCGAGCAGTATGCATTTTTAAGATATCTATGGAAAAGGTTTTTTAGTTGTTGTACACTGACAATAAAGAAAATAACTAATATATAATTAAAAGTTATGGATTTTTAAGGTGGTTTTATTTGTAATTATAATTGACAGAATTAATTTTTTTGCACTATTAAACAAAACTGATTCAAGACATTCTGTACTGTCTCTTATTATTTTATTTTTTTTAAGAATAGGAGTAAAGATTTTACCATACTTTTTTATTCTTTTGTTGAGAAAATATACGAGGAAATGCTTGCCGTTGATAGAAGACAACAAAATTTATTGGAACTTTCCTTCCTTTATGCGTGATTTAGCGTGTGATATCATGGAAAAGTGATTTGGGTAGGTCACTTTCTGGATTTATTGATTTATTGCTAATTTGGTGAGATAAATTATTATTTTAGAGTTTAGGGTTTAAAATTTAATATATTTAACTTATTTTGTTAATTTCAGCAAGTGTTTGTCAATTTCCTTTCTGGTAGAACAGGTTATAACTCTCAATATGCCCTAATTATAGTGGATTACACCCTAACACATTTTTAAAAACTCAAATGGTACGGAAAAAAAGTATAAGCCTAGGTATGTTACTGCTTTCTTGGAACACCTTTCACATTCACACGTACATACACACATATATACATACATATATATATATATATATATATATATATATATATATATATATATATATATATATATAAAATTTCAATTTGAGAAGTGTAATCCAAAATATGGGAGGTGGGAAAAGAAACACTCCTCCTTAGTCTTTCGGGTGTTAAATGCTTTGAGTGTACTTTTGGGCCACTTTAGATGGAGCCTTTCTTTCCCCACGTGGGTTACTTGGTTGAGACAGTTTCTTTTCGCACCTCCACAAATTTCTTCTTGTATTACCATATTTTGTTTTTTACTTTTTTTATAATTGTACAATTCAAAAATTATTTTTGAACTTTCAGATAATCTAATTTTTCTTTGAATTATGTAATCCATAAAGAAAGAATGTTTTCTAGAATATATAATTCAAAAATCATTTTTTATTTCCGAATTATAAATCCATAAGTTATTTTTTATTTTTGGTGTAATCCAAAAGTCTTTTTTAAGAAAAAAAATTCATGGTGTAATTCGAAATAAAAAACAATTTTTAGATTATATAATTCAAAAAGGATAAAATGAAAGAGAAAATTATGAAGGTGTTGGAAGAAAATGCCCTTGATGGACTATATTTTCATGTACTGGTCACATGAAAGAAGAAGAAAAAACTCAAACACTACATATCAAAGTATCCATTCTAGAACGAAGGAACGAGAGTGTTAGAAAAATGCAATGCCAAGTAGAAAAGAACACTAAGCCAAGAAATGTCTTTTCTTTTTATCCCCACAATATCCGATTACGTCCTCTTTCATAAAATAATTGTCTTAAATAAGATTTTTTTTTTTTTCTAAAAGAAATAGATATAGTTTTGGTCTTTAAAATATGTTTGGAGTAGGGTGAAGATTTGAGAGAGAATGAGTGAATTGATTTGAGGGAATAGAAAGGACACCGGTGTTGTTTGAATTAAAAAGAAAAATAATGTGATTTGAGTGAATTTAAAATGAAGATTTGTGAAAATTTTTATATGATGTGATATGAGATTAAAAAAACATTTTAATAAATAAAATTATGTCATTATCATTTTACCTTTTAAAATAAAGGTGATATAAATTTAAATATAAATAGTAAAATTATTATCGACTTAAAAAGTAATGGAATAGAATAAAAAAAACTGGGAGAGTAAAAACAACACAAGCAATAGAATAAAAAGACATAAAAGTAATGGATAATAGGCTTAAAAATGCGAGAATTGATTCTCATGCCTACCAAAATCGATTCCTATGCATTTAAAAGTGATTAGAATCAATTTCGTGATCTCACGTTGTTATAGGCACAGTAAATCCTCACTTATATCTACATAATGCAAGGATGCAAATTTGATGCTCACCCACAAATCTCCTCCTCACATACCTTCAAAACCACTAAATCAAACAACCTACCCACTCGCAAATCCATCCGTTTATACATTATAGAAGCAAACACACCCTTAACACGTTGGTGATGTTATCATAAAACTACCATATATCGCGATAAACTTTTTTAGATCACTGTTACCGAAACGATCACATCACCTCATAATATTATTAAGCGTTACAAGTAAATCATGTTAATATTAAAAATAATTTATTTAACAAAATATAAAACCAATGATTTAAAGCAGATGTCACATAACCATAATTAATCTAGAAATAAGTTAATACTGAATGTGAAGAATTTTTTATGTTTTTTTTTTCAAGGTTTTTCTTTGATAAGTCGGGTAGACACTAGTTAATTTGGTTCAATTTATAAAAATTGATTTTGATTAAAAGAAGTTTACAGGATAAAAATATTTATATAAAAAGAATTTTAAATAGCCAAAATACTAATACAAGTTTCATGGGTTGGAACAAATCTAGGAACATTCTTTAAAGAAAAAAAAGTTATTTAAAAGTAAATGAAAAGAAAAATACTTACAAAATCGTGTCAAGTTGAGATAAGTTATATTTGACCTTAGTCGTTTCAAGTTGGTTGGACATAAGTTAGGTCTAGCTAAATCTGGTTTAAGTCAAGTATAAGTCGAGTTAAATTCATTTTTGCTTAGGTCTTAACTCATGTTGGACTAAGTTGGGTTGGATCGAAGTTTGACCAAGTTGGGTTGGACCTAGGTTAAGTTGAGTTGCGACCATGTCAAGCTAGTCTGGTTGGGCTTAAGTTGAGTTGTGTCCAAGTCAGGTTAGGGTTGATTGAGTCCACATCAAGTTAAGTTGAGTTAGGTGCTAATCAAACTAAGACTAGTTGTGCCCACATTAGGCTAGCTTTAGATCAGGTCATGTTAGGTCACGCTAAGACAAGATCAGCCAAGGTCAAATCCATGTTGGACAGTGTTGGGTTACGCCAAAGTGAAGTCAAATCTTTAATATACTTTGTTTGAGACAAGTGCAGACTGTCATCGTTATTCCAAGAAACTTCAATACCGAAAAAAATCAAAAGATCCTAGATCTTTTAGAGAAGAATGCTTTGTATCATAGAGTAGATGATGTTCTTGTGATCATTATATCATCAAATAGACAAATATGAAAAACATATAATTAGTCTATAATTTATCGACTAGAAAAGGATCACTTTTGGTAAGAGTGGAACCGAGTTTAATGAGCATTAGTCTAAGTTTTTAAAACCAAGATTTAGGAGTTTGTTTCAGACTGTAAATTTGCTTTATTAGAGTCACAAATTGGAATCACGGGAGACGAAACTACAAGGCTATTGCATGTAAACAGTCTTTAGCCAAGTCTATCACTAGTGCATATTTGACATTTTACTTCGTCTTATAGGCCTCAGTTATAGCGAAACCGAAGCTTATAAAGAGGCTGTGGCATTTTTGCAATTTTGTCCAACTATATTGTCTCGGGTCTCTGAAAACCGCTGTAGTAAAGGGACTTTAGGCCTCGGTTACAAAAGAATCGAAGCCTATAAGGCAGCTCAATAAGCAAAATTTCAAAATTGTCACTAGCGTCAACATTTTTTGCCTCGGGTGTTTAGGGACCAAAGAAGTAAAGGAACTTTAGGCCTCGGTTATTAATTGAATCGAGGCCATAAAGCCTATTAAATTCCCAAATCATGAAACACTTTCACTATTCATCGTCTTCTCACAATCTTTGTGCGTAAAACCCTATTTGTTCTCTCTGCCACCACCACTGTCCAGCTCCATCGTCGACCAGCTATAGCCGCCGTTCGTCGCACGTCATCGCCTCCGTCGCGCCATCCATTGTCGCCGATTAAATCGTCGCCTCTCGTTACCGGTGAGTTCGAAAAATGGGTTTCCTATCGCGTTTTTTTTTCTTTTGCGTTTTTGATTCGTTTGTGTTGCTTTGGAGTTCACAAATTTAAGGTTCAAAACACACCATTGCCATGTCACAAAGAGGCACCGCTGTTGCAACTTTGTGGGCTGAGTGTGAATCTAAGGCATTAATTGTTGTTGTGAACCCATTTGGTTGTGACTGTTGTGTGTAACATCCTGTCAGGATATTACGAGTTTAAATAATAAAATAAAATAAAAAAATAAAACTCATTAATTATAAATCCATTTCCCAAAAACGCGGGAAATTTCAACTTTATTAAATAAATAAAGATGCCAAAATCCTTGAATATAATTACTATTACCATAAAAAATAGTCCAGTAATATTAATAATTACAACTGATTTGAAATCATAAAGACAATGTAAAAACTTTGAGAAAATTGCCCCAAGACTAGCCCCGCTCCGGCTCTATGCCTCACCAGATCTACCTACAACATCATTTGCTCACGTATACCGCGTATACGATCATCGCCAAACATAAGTAGATAGGGTGAGCTTAACAGATAAAACATATACAATTATATATACCCATATACAACATATCAATATAAACAACACAATCATTCCAAAGGATTTCCCTTCCTTTGATTCATACCACCTGGCCACAACCAGGTTATTCGTGTTCTACATCTTCTAGTGATTACTTCTAGGTGACTTGCTGCCATACCTATCGGCCACAACCGATAGAGCACGTGCGGGAAACCATGTTACGAATCATACACCGTAACGCCAGGTGGAGTTCCTAAATACGAACATAGTTCGCAATGTCCCAAGACTACCAAACTCGCCAGTCAAATACTGAGGAGGGCAATCTATCTGGACCCATCCGTACTGCCCACAACCAGCACACTCACACCGGCAACACTCGTCAACCCGAGTCACAACTTAAGAGTTCCTCGTGTTCACCCGCCATCCCGAGCCACAACTCAAGAGATGATATTCTGAGTCACAACTCAAGGAATACCACGTGCTTTAACCCCTATCCCGAGCCACAACTCAAGGGATACGTTTTGAGCCACAACTCAAGGAACACCAACAATCCCACATTTGAAGCATCACCATAAGCCTTGTAGATCACGCCCACAGAATCAAGAACACCAATATTGTTGCAGTAAAATCGCCTGGCGGGGTACACGTACCGTCAGGCGCTGCCGCTTCCAGATTGCTTGGCGGGGGACACGTACCACCAAGCGCTAAGCGCCTTAGTCTTCACTGTCGCTGCAACTATCGCCTGGCGGAACTTCCTGTGCCGCCAGGCGCCACGTGCCTTAGTATTTGCTAAACTGCAGACTTAGCCTGGCGCACCCCTCCTTACCGCCAGGCGCCACCGAGATCCAGAACCCCCTGTTTCTACGTTGTCGCTTGGCGAGTCAATCACCACCGTCAGGCGCTACACCAGTAGTTGCGCAATACTGATTTTAGTTCAGGTTCAAGCACACTTCACACGGGTTTCTCTCATTTGTTCTCATTATAGAGTACCCCTAATGAAAGGCATTGCCATCTATAATGTTCCAAGCCTTATAGTACCTCACATGTGCATTCATCCCGTAGTCATATAGACCATCCCAAGCATGCTCAAACAAAATATAAGTAGCAGCACTCTAACAATTTTAAGCACATGATCTTATGCACTAATGCAATTTAATATTGACACTCATGCCTTCACCAAACCAATTATCCACATGTGACTAACCCAAAGGAACATTCAAATTGATAGAGACTTACCACATAACCCAATCATGCTTCATTAGAAGTTACTTGAACTTATCAAGAGCATATTCATGTATTTTACAGACTCCAAAATCAGCAATATTAAGTAATTTATATCTCTAGCTACGGACCTCCAAATCCAATCTCCATCATTCAAAATGAAGAACCACATGTTATGGACCACTTGTCACAATTTTACCTAAATCAACGGTTAACGAACTAGGAAATGCAGTTTTACGAAAACTGCGCAAACCAGAAAAACATGGTGGCACCTAGCACCCAGAAGTGAGGAGGTGGCGCCTGGTGGGACTAAACTACCGCCCGGCGGTTCCTGTTGCGCGAAAAATACGAAAAACAGCATTTTTTGTGAATAGAACACCATGCACCTCTTTGGTATGGCGCTTGGCGACCAAATGGGTGCTGCCAGGCGGTTCCTGCACCTGCGAACCTTACCCCCTTCACAACAACTCTGATTTCCATCAATTTCTGACTCCATAGGATACGAACCCAGTTATTGGGATTATGGTTCATCCCTAACACTTCCCATTCACGAATTCATTCACATTTCCCCTTAGATTGCTGCCACTATAGAAATTCTCAATTCATCAACCCTAAGATAATATTCCTACTTTTTCATCCAATTTATTCATCAATTAAATGAATTTCAATGATGTTTGACATCCAATCACCCCTTAACCATTAAAATTTGCTTTCGCTCCGATTAGAGTCATCTCAAAACATTCAGAACATCAAAATCGAACCAAAATTGGTTTGCGTCGCCTAGCAATCTTCATCACCGCCAGGCAGTTCAAGCAAAACCCAGAAACTGGGTTAATCTGTCACGCGTCGCCTAGCAGCACAAAGCTCACCGCCAAGCGGTTCCTCTCGGGAACCCAGAAAATAAGCAAAATAGGATGAGTCGCCTTGCGGTAGTTCATCGTCCGCCAGGCGGTTTCTGGAAATTTTCCAGAAACCCATAATTTGCGAATTAATTCAACAGGAAGCATGTTATTTCTCATCATACATCATACCATTAACAAAACAACATAAATTACGAGTTCAGCTCCCCTAACCTGGTTTCCTTTGCTTAAAACTCTAGTAGCCCTTGGTTCTCCCTTACTTCCAATAGTCTTCCTTAGTTCCAGCCCTCCCTTGGCTGCTTGGGTTTCCTTGCCCTTTCACCTTCATGCCAAAGAAATTTTGGCAAAAAAAAATAAAGTTTAATTTGGGTTCACCAAGGTTTGAACCCCTCACCATGCCAAAGCCAAATCAATGTTCTACCATTTAACCAATTCATGTTTCATGATGATTAATATAATTTTATGATTATATTATCACTCAACATACTCTAGCATATTATTAAAACAATAATAATTAAATAACACACAAATAGCATACATAGAACTTAAACCCAAGTCCTCTAACACATTTAAGTACTCTCAACCATTTGAGCTAGTAATTTTTCACATCATAGTTATCCGCATTAAATGCCTTAAAGGCTCCTACTACCCGCATTTATTAAATAATTATTTAATTAATTATTTAAATTCCTCGGGTCTTACACTGTGAATGAGGTAGCAACAAATTTGACGAATTTTGTTGTGATTGTTGCTGCATTGGAACCTTTGGTTGTTGCAGCATGTGTGCAAAGTGATGACTTGTGTGTCTCCCAGCGATTGGCCAGCCACTGCGACGAAAAACTATCGCGTCTCCCGGCGACCACCGCTGCTGCAAGAGCTCCAGATTTTTTACAAAATGGCTTTGGTTCACACCTGAGGCCAAAAGTCATCCCCTTTTGGCCTCATTCAAATATGCCTTGGTTCTAGAACTGAAGTAGAATATCAAAAACAATCGGGGCCAAAAGCCCTTACTGCACTCGTGTATATTAAGAAAGATATTGTCAAAATCAATTTAATAAATAGACCACCTTGAAGATACAATTTTTGTTAGAATGAATGAATGGTAGTTGATTTAACAACAAAGTTGAAAGTGTTAATGCAATGAAAACCCTTAATTTGATGAAAGCCCTAAGTAACTAAGCTAGCTTTGAACATTGGAAACTACATCAACATTGAATTTGTTCTTAAAAATTCACTTGTAGCCAACTTTTAAAACATTGAATCAAATTTTTATTTATTGTAAGGACGTGAAAGGATATAACAAGCTTTTATCTCTTTGTCAAAGTGATAATCAAGTTTCTTATTGATAAGTACCTCAAAATGTTAGTTGTTGTTGCCAAATAAGGCAAATGTGACTATTCAACTTGAAATTTATAGGAGTATTGAGGGTCAATATTCAATGCAGCTAACAATTCAAAAAATATATTTACCTTATATGAACTAATTTAGAATTTTTCGATAGATTTCTTTGTATAATGGTTAATTTGGAATGAAAAACTTGATAGGTTATTTTTCTCATTGATTTTTTGAGAGATTGTGATTTTATATATATGATATTAGGTCAACACACACATATAAGACATTTGATACCACTTTTAACCCTAAACCTTAACCTTGTGTTTGGTTGAAGAATTTCAAAAATTCCAAGAAATTGAAATACATAGTATTTAAATTACTTACAATTGAATTCCATTCATTTATTAAATAGTTTGTTTGGATGAAGTAACTACAATATCTTAGATTTCAATTTTCCTGTTTAGATAAAGCAAATTTCAATTTTCAAGCAAACTCAACTCTATCTTTGAGCCTAAGATGAGTTATCTCAGCTTTCGATTTGAGATGACTTGTCTCGACTTTCAATTCGAGACGACTCATGAAGATTTAACCTCGACCGACTAGGTCTGACCTTCGACATGGACCGACTCAGCTCGACCTTTGGCCCGACCGAGTCAGCTTGACCATCGACCTGATTTGACTCAAATCAACCTTCACCACAAGCCTACTCGACTCAACCTTCGTGAGTGGAGTGAAATTTCAATTTCCTTCTTTTTTTTAGTGAATTTCAAATTCTACTGTTTTAGTTATTTGAAATACCTTATTAAAATTCCTCAATTTCAATTTTCTTTTAATTTTCTCATCCAAACAAGTCATTTTACTTTAAAGAATTTCAAATTCTCCAAATAGATGAATTATTCTATTAGTCTTTTCTGCCCGATGTGAGATTTTGACTCACACTTGAATTATTCTCAACTAGCTCCTCTCAAGGATGAATCCTTTTTCATATTGTATATTTTCTCTTAGGTATATGGTGACCAACTTATACCATTGTGGTTATGGTGTTGTTATAGCGACATAAGTCATACTTATACCCTTGCCCTTGTTGTGGTTATGGTATTTGTTGTTATAGCGATATAAGTTAGTCATCTCGAACCATAGACTCTGATACCATTGTCATATGGATTATCATTGAGAGATTGTGATTTTATATATATGACATTAGTATAATACACATATAAGACATTTAACACCACTTTTAATCCAAGATTTTAAAGTAATGGGTTTACGATTCTTTTATCTTATATTATTTAACTTTATCTTTTATATCTAATATGGAACTTTAGCTCATACTTAAATTATTTTCGATTACACGGATTGCTCCCAACAAAACTTAGATTTAGATTACTTAGTCTAAAACTAAAAAATGCACGTACTGAAACTGTTGAAAAAAAAAAACCCTTAAAAATTAACTCTATTCACCGAGAGTCCTTGAAAATATGATAGAAGGACCACTTTATCTTGCATACTGTACTACCAAAACTATATTTGATAATTGCCAAATACACCTTCCCTACTTGATAAATGCATCTTCCTTGTGACGTCGGAATTTATAAACCAACCATGATGCAATTTTGTTATTCATTATTTTACGCAATTGATTTAACATTTAGAATCTTAATTCACTTTCTATATATAAAAAATAAAAATTATTCAAAATTAGTTTCAATCAATTATACATATAATAGTCTTCTGGTGAACATTTTGTCAATGTTATTAATGGATGAAAGGTTTTGACTTATTTCCCAGAAATGAAAATTACTTAAAAACAATGAGCCAACTAAGAATATGTATTAAGTACGGAAATTGAATTAGTATCGATCAACTAAGAAAATATCCAATGATCAAATTATATTATTTTTAAGAAAGAAAATTGAAGTAAGTGGTATGAACTAAGAAAATATCCAATTGTGTGATGAAAGTCATAAAACTTCGTAAAAATTATGCATTTTTTCAATAAGCAAATTTCTTATCAAAATGATATGCTTTGGTTTGAGTAGAAGCAACATCAGAATATATCAGAAGATGAAATAAAGTAAACACAAAATCTTCAATTTGTTTTTCTTTATATTCCACCCTTTTTGTCAAGAAGAAGAAAAAGTGCATGAACCAAAGAAGATGTATGCTTATAAATCAGTTCCTGAAGTTCATCATAACGTTGAATGTTTTGAATGTGGTCCATTATTAATTCAGGTTCCAACCAATGAACATGGGTTTGCAGGATCTGAATTTTAGCCAAAAATTCAGTGTCATGGTCTGTCGTGGAGCATTATTTTTGGATGATTCCATAATAATTAGAAGAGACATAAGAGATATATTGTATCATTACTTCCAAATTTCATCTTCATCATTTTGTATAATCTACAGTTTCTGAGTAGTTCTAGAAGAGATATTTCATTTTTATTTAAAATAAATTTAACCACATGTCAAATTCATGACACAATTTTTAGTTATTTCAAAAATAATGTTATGGATACTCAAATTATGTATTTAAAGTTAATAAATTATATAATAAAAATATTGATTTAAAATATATCTTCAAATATATAGTTTTAGTCTTTAAATACTGAATTGTGAGTTTGGTCTCCAAATTAAAATAATAATAATAATAATTTCTTTAGCCCTTCAATATTGAAAAAAATATTTTACTTTTTAAATATTAAATTCAATCTAAAAACAATTTTAAATGCTAAATCCTATGTAAACCTTAAATTTTTTAATTGTAAAAAATTGATTTCAGTCTCTCAAATTTAGTATTTAGCAAATTTTTTTTTCGAAAAACTAACATATGTTTTTAAGATTTGAAGAACCATAATCAGAATAACCCAACTTTTATAAACACTAAAAACATATCTAAACATAAAATATATAATGTAATATAGTTTGGTAAATGGACAATTTAGTAAAGATGCTTACTTGTAATATATATTTAAAACAAATTCCAAGTTTCTTTCTAAAAAGAAAATATTGTTTTTTCTTCAAAAACATTTGCAAAGTGAAATAATTTTTTACATCATTGTTAGTAAAATAAAAATCACTACAGGTTTTTAAAAATCTGTCATAAAATATTTAATTTTAAGGGAATTAATCAGTTTTTTACTGATAAATAAATATATTCATTTATATTTTATTAGTTAGGATTTAGCACTTTTGTATTTATTTGTAAAATAACAAGTAGTAATATAATTAATTTTAATCTATTATTTTTTTTAAACTCTATTAATAGTTAAAATAATGAAATACATGTTTGGTATTATTATTTATCATGTGTCAATAAAATACAAATTAAATTAATTTAAGAGAAACCATTCAAAGTTTTAAATTAAAAAAAAAACAGAAAAGAAAAAGTAGATATTTTCCATTTAATATTAATTGTATCTTAATGTTAATTTTTCTATGCAATAGTTATTAAAGACAAAATGTGTGTATAATTACTGTAACTATTAAATAAATTTAAATAAAATTAACGAAATTAAAATTTTGTAATGCCACTGTAATTTTTTTATTGTAAAAAATATATTAATATTTATTTACTGAACTAACAGTTTATCCTAATTTTTTATTTAAATTATCTTCTTAAATCATATATTTTACTTAATTAATTAATAATGTTTTTTTTTTAATTTTAATAAGCGACCTCGCGACGTAATTTAAATATATTTGTGGTTCAACCAAATTTATTAGAATAACTTTTAAATTTATTGAAGGTTTAAATAATTCATAAATTTATATATTTTTCATTAATTTTTTGTTGATTTTTTTTTCTTTTTAAGTATCAAAATATTTTTTATTTTCATTTCCTTTGTTTGATTTTATTATTAATTAAATGACATCATTATTTTTTTCTTTTTATATTCAACTCATATATTAACTGACCTTGTAATCTAATCCTTTTCGACTCACTAGTTAACTAATTTCTTCTTTAACAAAAAATAGTTGACCTAATAAATAAGATTAGAACGAAAATTCACAAGTATTGAGGGCATAAAGGAGTTAATTGAATCGAGAGAAGGAAGAGTTAGATCAACACGTTAAAGTATTTCAATAAGAGTAACAAATATTTATAACATATATAATTAAATTTATTACATTTAAACACGGCTTTAAGTGTAAAAGTAAATAAAATAAGAATTATGTGTTTCAGTTTATCAATAAGACTAAGATGGCTATTATTTTCATAAAATTAAAAAGTATATATTATTGAAAGTATGGCTTAATATTTGTAAAATAAATTTTAACTATTAATTATATAGGAACTATGCACACATATAGAAGAATGAATGGAAGTCTGTATATTATGTGAAATGAATAAACTTATTTATACACAGTACAGAAGCAAAAAAATGAAAGCAACTATCATATAACAGTACTAACTGTTTTAACTATCTAAGGTTCAGTTTTGACTTATTCCTAACACACCCCCTTAAGTCAAAACAGGTTTTACAACTCCAATAGATTGTCTCAGATACCTAAACCTCTCCCCTTTTAAGGCTTTGGTAAAGATATCTGCCAACTGAACCTCAG
>Ga0214544_1007660_pt1 | contig 18726 bp, 11 predicted proteins | sample CNSS3metaG_FD_160074 | JGI IMG/M metagenome (GOLD analysis project Ga0214544, IMG submission 160074) | Root nodule microbial communities from cowpea collected in UCLA plant growth center, Los Angeles, California, USA - CNSS3 | ecosystem: Host-associated > Plants > Roots > Nodule | place: USA... | reverse complement strand
TAAAAAAAAAAATTATGTCTCACATTTGAATATTTCTATTATTTTTTAATATTTTTATTTATTGTATATTTTCCTTTCACATGAGAATGTTTAATACTCTCAACTTAAATGTTTAATAGCATAAACCTTTCACTTCCTAGGTAATATAAAAAAATTCTTTATTTATTATTATTATTATTATTATTTCATTCGAAGAACATTTTTGTTTCGTTAAAACAATTTTCTATTTCTCAACTATTGAGTATATATGTTGTTATTAGAAAAGTTTTATTAGATCTCTAAGATATTTATCATCTTATCATACCCTTAATTATACATTTGTTTTTCTTTGTGCGATTTCTTTCAATAGTTTCTCAAATTGTTTCAAAGACACACATTAATTAATTTTTTAATATTTTTATTTGTTGTTTATTTTCATCTGTAAAATACTATTTCAATATATTTTATTTAATTATTTTTTATTTTATAATTTATTATCAATTATACTGTAATTTTTCACTATAATTGTATAAATAACTTTATTTACTACAATATAAAAATTTAATGTAATTCCCATGAATATTTTTTTTATCACCATCCAACATATAATGGAGTTTAAAAGATACAATATTTATGTCAAAATTTTATTATTATGTTTATTATTTGTTCTTTCCGTTATTTTGATCAAGTGATGTATTAAAATTTTAATTAGTGTATAAAAAAGAGATTCATTAGAATTTAAAAAATTGAAGTGAACAAACATTTAAAATATATTTTACTTTGATTATTTATTTTACTTTTATATTTTTTAAAAATATTTTTAAATTTTATCAACTAGGTTTCATTAATGTTTGCAAATTGGTATTCTAATCTAAAATGTAAATAATTATAATTTATTTCAAAGTATTTGATATCGAAATTGAATATTTCATAATATTATGTTTTCTTTACCATAATTTTTTATTATTTTATAAAAGATAATTAAAATTAATATTGAAGTGGTAAGAAAATGGGTACGGGTATGAGTACGAGATTATAGCTGTTACTTGGTGGGGATGGGGGATGAGACAAGTTTGATACTCATTGGAGTTGGGTATGAGGATGAGGATGAATTTTTTCTACGGGGATGAGTATGGGATAACGAAACTCGTCCTCGTTCTGCCCCGTTGCCATCCCTAGTTCAGGATAACACTCTGAACAAGGATATTCATAGATCAAACTTGGAACTATTCGATACCTCCTCGGCCTTGCCAAAGTTAGGTAGTGAGTATATATCTCTTTTATGGGTCAATAAATGGCTAATATTCTCGAGAAAGAAGTAATTATGAGTGTATCAATGTTTTTATGATAAATACTCAACTACCTAATCACTTTCTAAAATAAATTTTGATGTTTATAATGGATTATCAGAAGTGAAATATGAATCCCTCACATATTTGCAACAAAATAATTCCTAGTTAATCTCTCGCAAAACGATTTTGCGATAACAAGGGATTAGTTAGGGTTTATTTTGTAGCTAAAATATAAGTAACTATATAGCGAGAAAGTTTTTCCCTCGCTATTACCCACAATTTTTGTAGCAAATCCTTCTCTAAAGCCTCGTTAATGAATTAAATTTTATTCCTAACTAATCCATAGTATATTTATCCGAAGTTGATCCAGAACAACTTTATCCCTAGCTAATCCTTTATTGATTCGTAATAAATTTATCCCTAGGTAATTTCTAGCTAAGTCATAGCAAATTTTTCTCTAATTAATCCATAGCTAATCCATAATAAATTTATCCTTCTAATTTCTAGTTAATCCATAGTAAATTGTTTCGTAGCTGATCCATAGAAAATTTATTCCTAGTTATTTCTAGCTAATCCATAACAATTTTTTCCAAATTAAACCCTAACTGATCCATAACAAATTTTTTCCTAACTAATTCATAGCAAATTTTGCCTTTATTAATCCATAACAAATTTTTTCCTAACTAATTCATAGCAAATTTTGCCTTTATTGATCCATAACAAATTTTTCCTAACTAATCCATAACAAATTTATCCCTAGTTAATCCTGATACATAACATTTTTATCCCTAACTAACTTTTAGCTAATTTATAGCAAATTTATTCCTAGATAATCCTTAACTGATCCATAACCTAGATCTCTAGTTGATTCGTAACAATTTATAATAATTATCTATGGCAATCCCTAACTCATTTGTAGCAATTATATCATATAAATTTGTCAAATTGTTCTATGGTCTTATTTATATCCAGTAAAATGCAACTAAAAATATAATGATATATAATATATTTTACTAGACATTTAGAAGAAATACGTGAAACTTTACCATGTTAAAATACAATCATATACATAATAAAAATAAAGTTTTAACATTACAATTTTCAATATACATGATTAAAAAAAAAATCAATTCCCAGAAACGGATTTGGTTGGGAATATCATCAATACCAATAATCTCCGCAGGCTACAACAATACAGAATAAGAAAATATACTTTTAAATAGCTTGCAATGAAATTATTAATTTATATAATAAAATATGTTTATGATAATTTATTAAAATATTGATAGCTTGTAAAATTTTTGTAATAAATTTATTTTCTTATTTTAGACCGTGATAAATAATTTAGTGAAGCTATAGTTTGGATATTATTTCCTTGCTAATAGAAATTTTATTCGTTTGTTACGGATTTGTGACAAATTTTTTTATAGCTAATAAACTTTAAATTTTCTGAGGGAACAATGACAAAATGAACTACTTTCTCTCAAAGCATAGCTAACTAGCTTCAAATCAGTTACATAAATGGATCGAGCCATGTCAAGACAACTCGTATTTTGTGGACCCATTAGTGAGGTATATTAGATCAATCTCATTAAATTTAATATCGTTGACAAAATGGATTCAATCTTATTTTAATCTAATTTAAATTGGATTTAAAACAAATCCATCTTTAGATGATCTAGTTAAAATGAATTTGAATTTGAATTTGAATTCAGATCCATTTTAATTAGACCAACTAGATTTGGATCATAGATCCAATTCATTTAATTAGATCTAGGCTAGATAGTAAAAAACCCAATGCATGCCCAGTCTTGCTTATAGTATAATTTGATTTTATGGCATCCCTCTTCTTCTTTATAGAGGATATCTAGGATGAACTCTACTTGTCTTTTGTGCTTTAAGTGTGACTTACACTCTGAAAAAAAGACTTGATGTAGATTATGATTAAGCTTAAAGGTGGGCAAAAGAGTTAGTTTAAAATAATTACTAAAATATTTAGTAAGAATATTAGTATAATATTTATATAAAAATTAAATTTGGTTTTAGTTTGAAGAGGTACAAAATTGTCCATTTTAAAAAAAAAGGACTAAATGGAATCAAAATAAAGATAATGACAATGAACACTGACACTAACACGTGGCACTATAGTCCCAATGCCACATTGCATTGTCATTGTCATGTGACATGACGTTGACTCGACATGTGGATAATTTTTTTATTAAAAAAAACCACGAATTGATACATATAGTATATCTTTAAGGGTGATCATGGATCAGATTTTTGAAGATCCAATCCAGATCTAGAAAATTGGATCAGATAGTGAATCTAGATCTACTTTTCTTGTGAAACCAGTTTGAATTTTTTTAAAATCTAGATCCAAATATTTGGATCAAGTTCTAAATCTAAATCCACATATTTAGATCTACGTTTAATCCAAATCCATTTCTAAATCCATATTTTTACTTCTAAAAATAACTTTTTAATAAATCTAATTTTAATTTTAAATCTATATTTTTAAAAATAAAATTACTTTTTAATTTAATACATAAATATATAAAAAAATGAAACAATATAAAATGTAATAATATTAATATTAAAGATTAATGATAATATTTATATAAATTCTTAATATTAAAAAAAACTAAAATTTTGCTACTTAAACTCATTGATTACTAATTTTCTGATCAAAACTTACAGCCTGTGTTTAGTCAAATATTTGCAAGCTCATCTACATAGAAAAACTATTCTACTTGATATGACAACTTAAAATTGTCCACATCGAAGATCAACAACTACATTTCCAATAAACATCAAAACTTAAAATAAAAAGTCATTGTAAGGAAACATGAAGAGTTATTGGAATAGGTATCATTATCCATCTCCATACCAAAAGTCCATTCATGACAAATATAGTAACTACAATTTCCAATAAACATCAAAACTTAAAATAAAAAGTCATTGCAAGGAAACATGGAGAGTTATTGGTCATAGTATCAATATCCATCTCCATACCAAAAGTCCATTCATGACAAATATAGTAACTATAATTTCCAATAAACATCAAAACTTAAAATAAAAAGTCATTGCAAAGAAACATGAAGAGTTATTGGTCATAGTATCATCCATCTCCATAACAAAAGTTCATTTACGACAAATGTACCTCCAAGTAAGAATTTGATCATTGAAACATTAGAGCCACCTAGAATCAATTATATATGAAAACAACAATGAAAATTCATTCATTTACTTACTGTTTGCAAAATGCATAGGGATTGAGCTTTCACTCAAAGAAATTTGTGGTCAACATCCTAAGAAACCGACTCTATAAGAAATCAAAAGATTATCATTACTTAATTTAAAGAAATCATGTTGTTACATAATTGAAACATCAACATACCTTGGTCAACACATTGAAGCTCTTCAAGATCATAGTCCAACAATGATGGTTAAGGTGTGTCTTTTAACCAATCTTGTGTACATATAAGTGCCTCCACCTTTTGATATGACAAAGAACTGTGATATGGATCAAGCACTCTTCCTCTTGTCCTAAATGTAGACTTAGATGCTACCGTAGAAACAAATATAGCTAATAACTCTCGTGCTATGTTTGAAAGGATTGGAAATCTACATGAATTAATCTTCCATCAATCAAGGATGTTCAAATTTGCACTTGTATCAAACTCTTCCTTTAGGTACTTTTGAAGCACAAATTTGTTTGAAGAAGTTAATCCTGTTGTTTGCAAAAATTTGTTATGGATCATGCTTATAACTAGGTAGTTTTACAAATGTTTGTTGTGTCATTTTTAGCTCCATTTCGACTTTTATATTCATCAAACAACAAATTTCAAGAGATATTCAATCTTGAATTTAATACCATTCCATCATTTGTCTTTTCAGGATCAAAAAGTTGATCAATTGCCCAACTCATATAACTCATTTTGTATCGAGGATCCAAGACAACAACAATCAATAACAACATATTAAACATGTTAGGTTCTCCCCAATATTTCCCATTTTTTTCCCATTTTTTTAGCCATCTTATAAGTAGCACTGCTTGTACCATTGGACTTGAGCAAATGGTTGAACCTATGCATATAATGGGATTGGATTTTGTGTATTCTATGATTATGCAAAGTTGGGTGATTGGGGCTTATTTTCGTGTCCAAATTATGCTCATGTGCATATCTAAGTTGTGCTGAATGAATTGGTGTGTTTGAGTTGTGTTTTGGGTCGCTGGTGCAATGTTTGTGTGCGTGAACCTATGACAGAACCTGCAATTCTCGCTTAGGCGAGCTAGGCTCGCCTAGGCGAGATATGCAGAGACTCATACCCTCTATCTGCTCGAGGCTATTGCTCAGGCGGAGAAATTTAGGTTTGGGCGAGGAGTCATCTCGCTTAGGCGAGTGAGACTCGCCTAAGCGAGAATTCGAGAGGGTTGGTGTTTTAGTTGCCATCTCGCTCAGGCGAGAACCCCAACCTTTTGAGCGAAAGAATGTCTCGCTCAGGCGAGAGTCTCTCGCCTAAGCGAGAACGCGATGGGTGTTTTGTTGTTGGCTTGTCTCATAGCTCAGGCGAGAGGTTTGATTTTTGGGCGAAAGTGATGTCGCCTAGGCGAGAGTAACTCGCTTAAGCGAGAAGTCGAGATAGGTTCTGTGTGTGGTACTCGCTTAGGCGAGGTAACCTAGCCTAATCGAGATGAACTGAAATGCCTATGCGTGAATTGGAAGTTTAGGTCAAGGATGGAGGGATGATAGGTTTAAAGGCAATAAATGATGAGGGATTGGTGTGATTAAAGCTTGAATGATGATGCATGATCTATAAGGCTTCTAGGGTGTCTTTATGGTGAGCTTGCTGGTGTTCCATGGGTTGTGGCTCAGAACGTATCCTTGAGTTGTGGCTCAGGATAAGGGTTAAGCACGTGGCATTCTATGGGTTGTGGCCCGAAATGACTTCCTTTGAGTTGTGGCTCGGGATAGCGGATGAACAAAAGGAACCTTGAGTTGTGGCTCGGGTTGGCGAGTGTACCGGTGTGAGTGTGCTGGTTGTGGCCAGTACGGATGGGTCCAGATGGATTGCCCTCCTTAGTGTTTCACTGACGAGTTTGGTAGTCCTGGGACGTTACGGACTATGTTTGTATTTGGGAACTCCACCTGGCGTTACGGTGTGTGATCCGTAGCATGATTTCCGCACGTGCTCTATCGGTTGTGGCAGATAGGTGTGGCAACAAGACGCCTTGAGATACTTAATAGGAGATGTAGAACACTGCTAACATGGTTGTGGCCATGTGAAAGAATTGGAACGAGGTTCCCTAATGTACTTTAACATACATGGTGGTGGCCATGTGGTGGGAAGGTAACGAGTCTTCCACAAGGTGCATCGGTGTACATGGTGGTGGCCATGTGATGGAAACGGAGTAATGTTTCTGTGGGAAACGAAGGGATCGTATATATGGTTGTGGCCATGTGGTATAAAGGAAGAGTTTGTGTTATTGATATATTATTTTATCGATTATACATGTATATGTGCATTTAGTATATTTTTATGTGTTTCATCTGTTAGCTCATCTTATCTACTTGTGTTTGGCGATGATCGTGTACGCGGTACACGTGAGTAGGTGATGATGCAGGTGGAGCTAGTGAGGCTTAGCTGCGGAGAGGGGATGATCATGGGACTTTATTACTATGTTATATTGGTTTTAGATTTTCTTAAATGATATGTAAACTTTTGAGAGACACTTGAACATTGTTTCACTTTATAAGTTATGGAACGATGTTTTATTATATGATAATAAAAGTTTTAAATTTCCCTGTGTTTTGGGAAATGAGGTATTATTAATTGTTATGTAATTATTCCTTTATTTTATTTTATTAAATTCATAATATCCTGACGGGATGTTACAAGAGAGACCTCTTTCGATCCAAACCTTTTTGTTTCCGATTTCAATCCGATTCTAAGGGGGTCTGTGTTTGGTGTTGTTGATGTAATGCGTGTGGGAAGCTCGTTTATCAGAGCACCAAGAAGAGGGCTAGCAGACTCAAGTGCCCCGTCACTGGCAAGAGGATTTAGGGGGTGTGCTTTCTGTTACCCTTTCAATTCCTTCTTTTTTATTGTGTTATGTAGTTTCAGTGTTTTGTTATTGACTTATTATGTTTGAGGTCTCTCTCCATATGTTTTTTTATCAGAAAAGAATAAAATAAATTAAATAGAGCACTTGAGGGGTATTCTAACCCTTATACAAAAAAGCATAACCTGGACAAATAGATGCAATAGCTTAGCATCGTGGCTCCATCAAAACAAAAGACCATCCGAAACTAGATGATCACAATTTGGAACAATTTTGTGATCCACAAAACAAAGGGGACGAAGAGTATGCATACCTAAAAACAGGCCCCACCAAATTTCCAAACAGTATAATAATAGTATATATTAATCAGACCATATGCTTCCTAATACCAATACTTCAAACGTTTGAACATGTCCTCCACCTCATAAAAGGAAGATAGATGCATCCAAATGGCCCTCCAAGAGAACAAGAAAGATTAAAGTACGCTTAATACATTTCATTCTCATTGCATTTGTTAAACTGGGCAATTTTACTTTTGTCCCAAAGGAGATTGATCAACATGTACTATTTTATTTATGATTTGTCTTGGTCCCTTCGTCAATAGTGACCTATATAAGCTTGCCTAGCACACTTAAACACGCAATAGTTAATCATATCACAAAGATTTTAAGCATACATAAGGAGAAAGAAGCCAATCACTATAAGAGAACATAAGAGATGGACTTTTATGTTTCATCCAAACCCAAGTTGTTGTAAGACCCGAGAAATTTAAATAATTAAATAAATAATTATTTAATAAATGCGGGTAGTGGAAGCCTTATGTCAATTAATGCTAACTTTCATGATATGGAAAAGTATTAGCTCAATTGGTTGAGAGTATTTTATTGTGTGAAAGGACTTGGGTTCGAGTCCTATGTATGCCATTGTGTGTTATTTAATCTTAGTATTGTGTTAGTAGAGATAAATTTCTAGATTTATAGAAATTATCACGAAATATAAATTGGTTGAATGGTTGTGCATTGGTTTGACATTGGCATGGTTATGGGTTCAAACTTTAGCTTAAGCCAAATAACTTCTTTTTGCTAAAATTAATTTTTGGCAAGAATGTGAATGGACACCAAAACCCTAGTTGAAAAGAGGCAGCCAATGAGGGTTGGAAAAACAACTTCTAATGAGCCTTGAAAGTCAATTAAAGCCAATTTTAATGCTAATTGCGTTTTTGAACCATAACCCATCATTAAGGACTTGATTAATTGGCCAAGTGAGTGGGAAGAGAGTGTTGGATGGAGGATTTCGTGTGGGATGTTTAGGAGAGAGTTTCTGAGCATAAAATTGAATCTAAAGAGAGTGAGTGAGTGTGATTGGGTGGAGACAAGGCTTGAATCAAATTGGAATCACAAAGGGACTCTAGAAGAGCATTAGCACGGGAAAAATCCAGGTTATGGGAGTTCCATTTTGTGCTTTTGATATTAATTATATGATTGTGTGTTGGGTTTGATGATCACGTTGCATTTTCTGCCATTTTCGTTTGAGTATTTTCAGGTTTCTGGATTTTCTAGAAACCGCCTGGCGGTGTCGAAGGCCCGCTAGGCTACACATGGTGTAAAACCCCATTTGATATGAATTATGTGTAACTTTGGGGATTTAGGGCTCATGCTGGGGTTGGAAACTAATAAGCATTGATTTGGTAATTTATGGATGCGTTGGTGTTAGGGAAATGATGTTAATATGAATAGAGTATAAAACCTATATGACGTGTGCACCTGAAACTATATAAGTGTGCTGGGTGTACTGAAATTGGGATTGTGTGAGGTCACGACGAGTGCGGGAAAATTTGGCAGAACTAGATTGTCACGTACCGCCTCGTAGTACCTAGATTGCCGCTAGGCGACACAGTAGGGCAAAGGATATCTCGAGAGAACTCCAGGAGTTGCATTCTTTGGGGTTTTTGCGGATGATTTCTGCATGACTTGGGTTAGTTGGCAAGGGTTTTATTTCCTTGAAACAGGTGAGGGAACAAATGATAGTGAGAAAAAGGGAGAGTTTGAAAGGGATCAAATGCATGAAATAATTAAATGATATTTAGACGGAATGTGTTGAATTGTCTGCTTTGAATTGTAATTCTGTGCTCACTGGAATGTTGATATATAATGGAGATAATAGGTATTGATTGATAAAATAATGTAGTTATGATTGTTCACATTTTACCTAAGTATAAAGCACAATTTGAATTATGAAAATTGATATAGAATGTCATTAATGGAAAGCAGTACTTAGGACACCATGAGTTGTTGATACAACTAATTAAGGGATGGTTAACTGGTGGCATGATGAATTGGGTAGTAGAATGTATCATAGACATTTAAGGGAATGATAATTGATTGGTGCTTGAGTTCTATGCGTGCATTGCGTATTAAACATAACATGATGCTTGAAATATTGTGAGTTTTGCTAAGGTTAATGCCAAAACCAGTAGAATTGCGCTACTGGTATGGCCACTGTCCATGCGGGGCTTCTGGCGGTAGGGTTGGTTGTGTCAAGCGGTGACGGAGCAGCAAGGCTTCTATAAGGCGCTTGGCGCCTGGCAGTGTGAGATGCCCGCCAAGCAGTCTGGAACCATGTTCCGCCTGGCACATAAGAGGCGCACCAAGCAGTTTTCGGTGCAGAGTTGGTTCGAAGTGGAGGATTTCTACATGGCTTTGGATGAGTGTCCTGATGCGATACTTTGGCTGGGGGCTCAGTTACGAGTGTAATTGTATTGGGGTAACACATGGCCACTCTAGGTTGTAGCTTGGGGGCTTAGGAAGTCCAGTGGAGTGTGCGAGATTGTGGCTCATATGGCGAGGTTTCGGATGATTGCCGTCTTCAGTGCAGATAGAGTTGGGTAGTCTTGGGATAACTACGGACTTTTGTTCATTTTGGGGAACTCCACTTGGTGTCACGGTGTGAGACCATGGCAAATTCATTCCCGTGTGTGGACTACTAGCTAGTGGCCTATAGTCAGAGGAGCGAGTAGACACTTATGCGACAAGGATCACTCAGTGAACTCACTAAAGGGTGTAGAATCAAGAGACGGTTATCATAAAGGTTGAAAGTCGAGAGACTACGGAAAGGGGGAATGCTAACATGAATTATATTTTTTAAGATGTTTTATTTATGTTATGTTTCATTTGTTCATTTTAAATGAGCTCACCTTATCTCTGTGTGTTTGGCGATGATTATGTAACTTACATGGGAGCAGAGGTTGATGCAAGTGAACGTGTGGTTGCATAGAGATGGAGTGGGGAATCACTATGGGAATTTCACTGGATTTTTATTTGGAAGTTTATGAATTATTTGTATTGGCTTCATAACTATTTTATGGTTGTAATACTTGAACATCACAATTTTATTTGGTTTATTGCGTTGTACTAAATATTTTAAATTTTCCTGCGTTTTGGGAAAGACTTTGAGAATAAATGAGGTTGTTATTATTATATTTAGTTGATTTTATTTTAAATAAGTAATTTTCGGCTAGGACGTTACAATTGTTACTTGAGCAAGAACAAATATCTCTACAGGATCAACTTTACTTTGCGTTGGACTATCTATAAACTAAATATGGAGGTAATCAAATAAATGTAATACAGTTAGGCAAGTCGGGTTAGAGGACTATCACATGGAGTTTGTCCTACCTTTGCTTTTAAAAAGTCTAGTACAAGATTAAGTGGTATGAATTTTGCTTCATCTAGTGGAACTTCTCCAAATACAAATGAGAAGTTTGTGAGGATAAAAAATGAGCTTGCAACTATGAAAATCCAAATGCAAACATTGCTTGCCTACATTGCTTCTAAAGAATATGTTCTAGAATACCTAGCTTCTATTGCTACAAGTTTACCACGTCCCTCAGTTAATGAGGTATTACTTAATTAAATGACTTAAAGTTTTTTATTTCTTTCTTAATTAATTTCAATAAAACATTACTTATATGTTTTATTTACTACAAGTACCAGATATTGGAAGCGGTGTGCCATCTACAAATGACAACGTAGGATCAAATGGAGCAAACAAGACAAATTGATATTTTGATGTTGATAATGTCTTGATATGTGTATTGTCTTTATTTTGGATATTGAATTTAATACCATTCCATCATTTGTCTTTTCAAGATCAAAAAGTTGATCAATTGCAAAACTCATATAACTCATTTTGTATCGAGGATCCAAGACAACAACAATCAATAACAACATATTAAACTTGTTAGGTTCACCCAAATATTTCCCATATTTTTTTTCCATTTTTTAGCCATCTTATAAGTAGCACTGCTTGTACCATTGGACTTGAGCAAATGGTTAATCCTATTCCAAATTCCTACCACCTCCAACATGTACATATTACTAGTAACATAAGAGTTACCAGAGATGCGCAAGGTAGCTTCATAAAAAATGCTCAAGAAAGGTAGAATCGACTTAACATACTCCCAGTCTTCATAAGAAGGCAATCCAATCCCCTTTCCTAACTCATTAGCATATTTTGTATCATGAAACTCAAGTTGATCAAATGCCCTTTTATGCTTGAAAGCAACATCTAACATCAAATAGGTTGAATTCCACCTTGTTTCAACATCCAAGCAAATATGACCCTTATGTTCAACATTTTGTCTTTCAACACACTCTTTTAATTTCATAAATCTAGAAGGAGATGATCTAATATATTTCACTGCAGTACGAATTCTTAAAACATAATTATCAATCTCTTTTAGCTCACTACTCACAATTAAGTTCAAAATATATGCACAACAATGCATATGAATATAGTCACCTTTTAAAACTATGTTAGTCCAAGACAATAGTCTTTTCTTCAAGTGTTGAACTCCCGTGTCATTTGACATAGCATATGTGATTAATTACTTAACATTGGTTTAATTTGACGAAGGAGATAAGGATCTTTCATTACTTTGTGTTATCTTGGTTCTTTTGGTCATTGATTAATAATAGTGATTATTGTCCTCACAACAAAGTTTGCATTTGAAATTACCTAGATAACCGTTTTTGATCCAACACATGCTTCAATCTTTTTCCAGTCACGGTCAAATTTGCATACAAAACGAAAGAAACAAAATGAGATTATTATCAGAATTTACAATTTAAACAACTTGGTACTTTTTAGATGTACTTTGTTGGAGAGAAATAACAATATTTACAATGTCTAGAAAATCATTACATTCTTTTATTTTCTATTCACTAATAAATAATAAACATGCCTAATTCCCTTCTGATTCTCTCACTTTCTTTCGATGAGTCTCGATTAATGCCACATAGAATAGTAAAAACCATCCATTGAATTAGTAGCCGTTCTCCGTGCAACAGCACCTCCGCGTAGCCGTTTGCCGTTCTCTGCTCTTCCGTGCAGTCGTTCACCGTTCTCCTTTCTCCGTTTCGTTCGAACTGCCACGCTGCTGTTGGGCCGCCTCTTGCGAGCTCCGTCCACTGGTAGTGGCCTCCTAAAGCCCTAGCAGTTGCGCGGGGGAGCATTAGCATGGTGGCTTGGTGAGAGCGTCGCGTCCCTTCCTCCCGTCGCTTGCCCTCACATTGCCTTCCTTCCACCGCACCGCTGCGTTTCCTTCAACTGCACCGCCGCGTCGTGGAGGGTTCTTCGATGTTGGTGGTTCCCGTTTATTGTTGGTGCCGCTGCTGCCACCCGCTGCTGCCACTGCCACCCGCTGCTGCCACTGCTTCCCACTGCTGCCACTGCTTCCCGTTGCTGCCGCCGCTGGTCCCCTCATCCCGTCTGTTGTTGCTGCCCTCTATTGGGTTGTTCAGGGATCTTCTAACTGTTGCATTGCTGGTCTGAAGGTTCAAACACAGTATGCAAAAATTTTCAGCTTCTAACGGTTAGTTTTTTAAAATTTGATATAATTTTAATTTCTTATATTTATTAGAATTAAAATTAAATTTAAATTTGAATTGAATACTTAATTAATATGTATTTGCTGTTGTATGTTTACGATTATTATTGAACGTGTTGGTTGAGTCCGAAGGTGTCCAACCCTCGGCAATGTTTTTAGAAATTAGTTTTAAAATGATTTAAAAAATCAAATGATTTAAAGATGTTTTCAATCATCAAGAAAATCATTCTTATAAACTTCAACTGTTCATTTGGACAGTTGGAGAATATTGAATGCAAGTATAAACGAGCTTTTTATGTTGTGTAGTAATGGATCGGAGTTGGGTGCATGCTAGTCGAATCACTGATGTGTATGAGAATGGTGTTGAAGAGTTTCTTCAATTTGCTTAGCGAAATGCAACACTCGTGAATGGAAAATATTACTGCCCTTGTGTTAATTGTTTGAATGTGAGACGACAATCAATTGAGTTGATATGAGAACATCTCCTTTGTGACGGTTTCTTAAAGAGTTGATATGGTGAAGTTGTAAACCTCTCAAGCATACCTCAATCTCAAGAGTCGAATGTATATCATGAAGATCGCATAGAGGATATGATTGATGATATTGAAGAAGACAATTTAAAAAGCGCACAAGTGTATGATTCATTGAAAGATGATTCAGAAAAATCTTTATATCCCGGTTGTACAAGATTCACGCGTTTGTCAGCAATATTAAAATTGTTTAACATCAAGGCAAGAAATGGGTGGACCGATAGAAGTTTCACTGAATTGCTTGAATTATTGCATGAAATGCTCCCAGAGGAGAATATGTTGCCGACCCGGCACTATGAGGCAAAGAAGATACTATGTCTGATGGGTATGGAGTACCAGAAAATACATGTTTGTCCAAATGATTGTATATTATATAGAAAGGAGTTTGAAACATTGACTAAGTGTCCAAGATGCGGAGTATCACGATTCAAAGTGAAGGATGATGACGTGGATGAAGATAACATGAAGAAGGGTCCTCCTGCAAAAGTGTTATGGTATCTTCCAATCATACCACGATTTAAACGTTTATTTGCCAATGTTAATGATGCAAAAAACCTTGTTTGGCATGCAAATGGAAGAAAGAGTGATGGATTGTTACGACATGCAGCTGACTCACCTCAATGGAAGAAAATTGATACTCTTTATCCACAGTTTGGGAGTGATCCAAGAAATTTGAGGCTTGGTCTTGCAACAGATGGGATGAATCCTTACGGTAATTTAAGTAGCAAGCATAGTTCGTGGCCTGTTTTGTTGATCATTTACAACTTGCCTTATTGGTTGTCTATGAAGAGAAAATACATGATGTTATCAATGATGATATCAGGACCAAAGCAACCAGGAAATGATATTGATGTTTACCTAACTCCATTGATAGAAGATTTGATATTGTTGTGGGATGAAGGATTGGAGGTGTTTGATGCACATGGAAATGACAATTTCAATCTGCGAGCTTTGTTATTTTGCACAATTAATGACTTTCCAGCATATGGAAACTTGAGCGATTATAGTGTGAAGGGACATTATGTTTGTCCGATATGTGAAGAAAACACAAGTTATCATCAACTAAAACATGGCAGGAAGACATGTTACATTGGTCATCGAAAATTTTTAAGACGTAATCACACATATCGTAGGTTGAAAAAGGCTTTCAATGGATGCCAAGAGGATAAAATTGCACCTCCATCTTTAACTGGAGAAGAAGTTTATGAGCGAGTGTGTCAAGTCAATGTCACATTTGGAAAAATACTCAAGAAACCTATCATGAAAAACATATGAAAGAAAAACTCAATATTCTTTCAACTTCCATATTGGGCCAAATTAGATGTCAGGCATTGTATTGATGTAATGCATGTGGAAAAGAATATTTGTGATAGTATAATTGGGACATTGCTTAACATTAAATGGAAAACAAAGGATGATGTAAATTCTCATAAAGATGTAGTTGAGATGGGTCTTCGCTTGGAGTTACAACCACAAGCTTATGGTAAAAGGACTTATTTGCCTCCAGCATGTCATACTTTGTCAAAAGTTGAGAAGAAAACTTTTTGTGCATGCCTCCGCGAAATGAAAGTACCAAAAGGATACTCTTCAAATATTAAGAGTCTTGTCTCAATGGAAGATTTGAAACTTGTTGGCTTGAAATCTCATGACTGCCATGTTCTCATGCAACAGCTTCTCCCAGTGGCTATTCGTAGCATCTTACCTAAGAATGTAAGACAAGTCATCACTCGTCTTTGCATATTTTTTAATAGTATTTGTCAGAAAGTAATTGAGCCAAACACATTAAATTATTTGGAAAATGAAGCTGTCATTATCTTATGTCAACTAGAAATGTATTTTCCTCCTTCATTTTTTGACATCATGGTTCACTTAATAGTCCATCTAGTAAGGGAGATTAAAATGTGTGGCCCTGTGTTTTTAAGATGGATGTACCCAGTTGAGCGATATATGAAGATATTGAAGTGGTATGTGAAGAATCATTATCGACTAGAAGCATCTATTATTGAGAGATATATTGTTGAGGAAGCAATTGAGTTTTGTACAGAATATTTGTCAGATGTCGAAGTCATTGGCATTCCAAAGTCAAGACATGAAGGAAGAAATGAAGGTAAAGGCACACGGGGTGTAAAGGTTGTTCGAAAAGATCAACATGAAGTCCTCCAGGCACATTTCTATATATTGAATAATACTAATGATGTTATCCCTTACATTGACTCACATAAAAGCTTGTTGAAGTCAACAAATCCTCGGGCAAATGAAAAGTGGTTGTTGATTGAACATAACAAGACTTTTATGAAATGGTTTAAAGAAAAAATTAGTCAAGAAGATTGTGATGTTGAGCATTTAAAATGGTTAGCTAGAGGACCGAACTTTGATGTTATAACATGGACCGGATATGACATTAATATGTTGTCTTTTTATACAAAGGCGGAAGATGACAAAAGTACTATGCAAAATAGTGGTGTGACCCTTGAAGCAGAATCAATGCATTCTTCTAGTTCAAAAGACAATAATCCTGTTATGGCTTAAATAAGTTACTATGGTGTCATTGAAGAAATTTGGGAAGTGGATTATATCAAATTTAAAGTACCTGTATTTAAGTGAAAATGGGTTGACATCAATACAGGAGCACATGTTGATAAGTTGGGATTTACTCTAGTTGATCTTAAGAAGGTTTCTTATAAGGAAGATCCTTTTATCATGGCATACCAAGCAAAACAAGTTTTTTACGTTAATGATCCTTCAAATGAGAGATGGTCAATTGTTCTTCAAGGAAAAGTTAAGCATGATGGTCATGATCATGATGAGTCAACACTGAATCTCATAGATACTCCTTCATTGTTAAGGCGAATACCTCCAATGAATGATGAAGTTGATAATGATGAAGTTCATGCTACACGTAATGATCATAATGAAGGAATATGGGAGAACATTCTAACTCTTCCACAATAGAAATAGGTTAGGTTTTGAGGTTTATATATTAAAGTTTGTTGTATTTGTTATAGTATTGTCTATTTTTTAATACAATGTTTAAAATTAATAGTTCCATTTTGCAGTTGACATGACTGAGTCATCCAAGAAGAGTCGAGAAGCTACACGTATGAAACATCTAGCTCTTAAACGATTGACTAAGGGTAAAGTTCATGTTGAAATAGACCCTCACACAGGAAGAGCTAAAGGACCCAATCGAAATGATTTTGTTAGTTATTTGGGTGTCTTAGCTCGATCAAAGGTGTCCATTTTAGAACGTAGCTGGGATCATGTGATAGAAGCAGATAAAAACATGATTTGGCAGGATATTTGTGTAAGTTAGTTGTTCAACTTATATATATTAACTCATTAATTATATGATTTTGAATATTGATTACTTATGACCAATCTCTTATTTTGTAGTCAAACTTTGAGTTTGAAACTTCTAATTCCATAAGGAGTAAGATAATGTCATAAGTAGCCTCAAAATGGAGACAATTCAAGACTAATTTGACTAGCTTTTACGTCTTTGGAAAATATAAAGACAAAAGCCCTTGTGAAATGTATGGCATAGATGAGGAGACATGGCAATTGTTTGTTCGGACTCGATTGGATTCTTCTTGGCAGGTATATTTTTTGTTGATGTTACACTTTGATAAAGTCATAGTGCCATCCACTATTTATGAATATTGTCTATTTAACAGGAAAAGAGAAAGAAAGCTCAAGCTATCCAAAAAAAAATGCTACTCCTCATAGACTTTCTCGAGGAGGATATGACTTATTAGAAAAGAGAATGATGGAAGAGAAGTTAAAGAAACAAATGGACATAGCTGCTGCTGAAGAAGTTCCTTCTCCTCCATCTCCTCCTAGCCGACATGAGAAATAGAAGATGGCTCGTACAAAAGCAGGAGGACAAATGACATCTGAGAAATCAATGATGATTGCTAAAAGAATTGTAAGTTACAATGATGATGTAGCAATTATTTATTGTAATTTGTATTATAAGTGACAATGTATTCTTTTTTACAGGATGAACTTGTAGAACAAAGTTCACAAGGTACTTTTTTCTCTCAGGGTCGTCGTGACATATTGACCACTGCTATTGGCACTGAAGAACACCCTAGTCGTGTGCGTACTGCTAGTTTTGGTGTGGGTGTGAGACAATATTTTGGATCATGTCCTCGACCCAACACTTCTGCGGCACCTATGACTCAAGAGATGATGGAGCAATTTTCTTAGCAAATAAGGAGACAAGTTACTGAAGATTTAAGGCGTGAGTGGGAGCAACGATGGGAGTCCATGTCCACCAACCATAATGTGATGAATCCAAATGAAGATGAGGACATAGAGACTAATATCTCCTATCGTTGTAAGTTGTTTGTTGAAGGTGTTCCTTATTTTGTGGCCATTGGGAGAGTCTATCCAGGTGGGTCCACCATGCACACTGTGCCAATGCTAGATGATTTGGTTAGAGTGGTGGTTGAAGACATTAGAGATGCCACTGCTCCAGTACCAGTGCCCACAGGAGAGGTGCAAGTAGTAGGAGACACAATTGGAACATTTATCTCATGGCCAAAAGAATTAATCAAGTCAATTTCAACAAAAAAGGTATGTGTTTCTACATTGGTACATAACTTTTAACACACCTCATATTTAAGTTTGTTAGTATGTTTTATAGGACCCTAGGATTAGACAAAAGTCCCCAATTGTATCTCATGCAAGCCCTGAGCCCGATTTTGAGCCCGAGGATGAGCTTGAGCTCGAGCCCGGGCCCCTATCTCACCACAATGGTAATCCAATTCAGGGGTTGATTGTGGCTTCTTCTGATTTGTATCAAGAACCTTTTCCCATTCCTTGGGATGCAACAATATTTGGCATTGACAATGGCAATATACCTTTGTATGTGAACATGTCAGATTTGTGGGAAATAATACAGGGTAATCAGATGTTGAACATTGCAGTCATTCAACTTTGGATTATGTGAGTGCACTCTAAATTTAGATT
>Ga0214544_1007654_pt1 | contig 18740 bp, 15 predicted proteins | sample CNSS3metaG_FD_160074 | JGI IMG/M metagenome (GOLD analysis project Ga0214544, IMG submission 160074) | Root nodule microbial communities from cowpea collected in UCLA plant growth center, Los Angeles, California, USA - CNSS3 | ecosystem: Host-associated > Plants > Roots > Nodule | place: USA... | reverse complement strand
AGCTCCACCATTTTGGTATCAAGAGCCACTCAACTTCGGCAATCCACCATTGTTGAGTAAGGTTTCATGATTCTTGGCTTGTCTCTTCATTTCCGTGTTGTATTTCCCTTGTTCTTCCATTTTGTTGCTGTTTTTGTCCATTTCTATGGTGTTCTTGTCATTTCTACCGATTGAGATTGAGGTTACATGAATCTCTAGTGATTCAAATTGTAGTACTCCTTCATTCAATGGTGTACAAGTGTTCTTAAGTTCTTTCAATTTTCCAGCCATCTTTTATTGCTTTTCCTTGAGTTTTTTTCATTTTTGTTCGGTGCATTCATTTTAATTTCCATTTCTTCCTACTGTTTTGTCATTTCCAGTTTGTTTACTACTATTTTGAGTTGTTATACACATTTTTCATCGATTATTTGCTTGTACAAATTGCTTAGAATCATGAACTTCATCTCACAACGAAAAATGCAATGAACATCAACATATGTGATGCGTGCGGATGAGTAGTTCATGTTCTGTCCAGTTTTAATCCATTTACACTGATTGGATTGTCCATTTGAGTGTCTAAAGATGTTCTTCTATGTTCATGCTTGGTTCTAGATCATAATCAAGCTCATTCTTATTGAATTTCATAGAACATCTCACATAAATTCAGTGAGCACTTTGCTCTAGTTTCTGTTTTCAAAATCACTGCACGCACACCAACTGTTTGCAATTTATCACGAGTGCCTCAGTGCTCCAAATATTTTTCTAATTTTTGCCTCTTCAATATAAGACATAGACTAAAATAACACAAAAAGAATCACTCAAATCCATTGAGTACAAAAAAAATAAAAAATCGGTGAAGAGGAGGCCAATTTTCACGTTTTTCTGGACAGAGGTCTCGGGTTTTTGCTATTGTAGTGCATTGTGGTGTGCTTTGGATCCGATTTTAAGTGCTGATTGTTTCTATAATTGTTTGCTTAAGTGTGTGTTCTAAATTGCCTTCAATTGCCTTCATTTGGAGTGGATTAATTCCCTCAAAATTGGCACAAGTTGCATTGAACACTATAAGCATAAAAAACAAGCACTGTCGTTTCTGTTTTTCTATTTTCTACTCTATTCTACTACCTTTCTAGGTTCCTTTTGTTGTGCTTCCTTTCATTTCAAGCCTTAATTTCTTGTTTGTCTATTATTCCATATTCATTTCAGTCTTGTTTCATTACTACTCTCTTTGGTTTAGCATTTTTGATTTGCTTTTCTTGCTTTCATCTTTGTGTATTGCCATACAAATGTTAAGTCTCAAGAATTTTGGTTTTGGTTTGAGTGTGCTTTGAATTCTAGCTTAATTTCTTAGCTAGTGGTAGCATCTTAGGTGGTGGATGTGAAGTAATCCTTTAGCATTGTGCTTTCATTTGCCAATTACTTCTCACCCTACATATATATGCAAGATTTGAGCCAATTTTCTTAAAGAGTATTTGAGTGCTAACATTTGTGTTTTGGCATAGTTTTTTTCTTGTTTCTTGTTACTATTTTTAGTGCAATTTTTGTTACTGTTCTTGGCCATTTGGTACTTCAATTATAGTGCGCAAAGTACCCCAAAGTTGTTCAAATTGGAGTGTGCACATAAGCCATCAACTAAGGTTTTCTTTACTAGTGGTCAAAGGAGCTCATTGAATCATCATTTTGAAGACTTTTGATTGGCCATTGTGGCTTGTAATTGTTTCATCTTAATAGTTTCCATCTTTCTCTTCAATTTGGTTACTTATTTTGGCATTTTTGGAGCATCCTAAGTTACCTAATTTTCCTCCCAAACTTCACTAAATTTTTGGTGTTCTCGGGATTGCTCTTTCTTTGCCATTCTTAGTGCACCAACTTTATTGCTTTCTAAAGTTGTAAGCTTGGCCTACTTAGGTCTCTTGGGGAACCACAAGGTGTTCAATCCCATCTCCTAAGTAGAACCTTTTGATGATACTATATAGTGAGCGTTTTAGTAGTAAGTGTGTTGAAAGTTCTAAGTGCTTTCTCACCTTACTTTAGGCCGCATAGCTATATTCATGTTTTCACGTTGCATAGAGGCTTAAGTGTGAGACCAAAGTCTCTAATCTTTTGCCATTTAGGGGTCCGTTTTTAGTGTTAAATTTCTTTGAGTCTTGTTTGCTTGTTTTGTGCTTAGTGCCTCAAGTGATTCTATCTACCTAGGACTTAGACAATTATATGATCTTTGAAACCTTTTACAAGTATATCTTGGCAAGGATTGGCCTTGGTATTTAAGAAGTCTTAAAGACTCACCTCGCCTAACCTGGAAGTCCACTTGTGATTGATTTCCTCTACCACACTTTTTTCAAGTTGCATAAGTTCATTCAATCACCATGAGTACATATTCTACTTATAGTCCTAGGTTGCATAAGCATGGTAGTCATGAGTTGCATCATACATTTCATAGTGACATTCCATTCTTTGGGGAGAATATAGGACCAATATCATTTAGAGATTGGATGTGGGATACCGAAAAATTGGTGCAACCATTGTTTAGTACATATAGTCAATTTGACATTCTTAGGCATGTTACTTCTAGGTTTATAGGACGTGCATCTAAGTAGTGGCAAGAGAGGCAATATAGAGTGAAAAAGGGGAGAAAATCATGCATTAACACATTTTCTAAATTAAAAGCATGCATGTGGAAACATTTCATTCCCCCTTCATTTAGGATCACTAAAGAGCAACAAGCTAGGATAGAAAACTTCATTGACATAGGGGATGCTTTCATCCAAAATCTTGCTAAGTTTTCTAGTAGCAGATTCGTGAGCTGAAAACATTGGTACAGATTGAACACGAGGTTACTAAGGTGAATCCTAACTGGAACCACAAAATATCAAACCAGAGGAAGTATGAGTTGCGAACCAACTTACGTGGAAGAGAAATGGGTTTGAGCTATATTGACCAAGAATAGGGCCAAACCCTAGTAGAGTTTGTTGTTGCAGCTCTAAGAAGGAGGAGGAAGAGAGTTTTCTGAAAAATGGGCAAAATGAAAGGGTTAGGGCTCGTTTAGGGGTTTTGGGCACCCTATGAGCCAACCTTAGGCCCAACCGATTAGGGTAGACCCTTAAACATTAGGGCAAAAAATAAGTGGGCCTTACATATTATAAATAAATGGCATTTTGTTTTGCAGTTAAACTTTTAAGTTACTTTAATGTGATGGAAACTTTTAAGTTTATCATATATAAGTAAAGATTCTCTATGATTGATAAAAAAACCACTGGCACGGAAAAAAATGATTGATTACGGCGTTTTGCACATTGAAAAACTCAAGATAAGGTAAAATAAGTAAAAATGGTTCCTTTTTACAATAAAAAATATGATTGCATAGTTTTACAATTCTAAAAGTTATCTGAACTATAATTACATAGTTTCGGTTTTTTTTTAACTAAAATAAAAGTCAACCATTATTATACATGTTATCCAATTGTTGGAGGAGTAAGGATTCGACCACCCATGAAGTTTGTAAAAATACCTATTCTATTGTGTAGAATATATAAATAGGCTAATGTAGTTATATTGAAGAATCATATAAAAATATTGGCTAAGCCCAAATAAACATAATATTATAAATAATAATATTTAATTATATCTTAATAATATAATATCTTATACTTCCCTTCATGTTAGTGTGAATAAATCATAACAAAAATGGTAGTCAATGCTAATGTATTTGGTTCTTTCATGAAAGACAAGATTAAAGTTAATATAAAGAACAACTTGATTATCATATATAAGTGTTATTTGAATGACATCTCCAAATTGTAACTCTTTAAGTAATTGTTTAAGACAAACAAGTTCATAAGTGGTTGAGGTCATAACTCTATATTGTAATTCTACATTGGATCTTGCCACAACATTTTTTTCTTGCTCTTCCAAGAGATCAAGTTATTATCAATGGAGACACAATATCCAAAAGTGGATCTTCCATCAAAAGGAGATCCTATTAAATCAACATCTCAATAACAAACAACTTTAGTATGATTATTTTGACCATATAACAAACATTTTCTAGGAGATCCTTTAATGTAATTTAATATACAAATGATTGCATTCCATTGATCCACATATAAGAAATTGCAAAATTGACTCACCACACTAATTGCAAAGGAAATGTCATGATACGTAACAATTGTAGGTTAAAAATGTCTTTCTTAGCTAAGAACCATGGGGTGTGAATTGACTGAGTACTAAAAATTAAGGTCAATTAAAACTAGTAAAAGCCCTTTCAGTTTGAATTCAATTAACCAACAAATCATAATTTTATTATTGTAGGACCATACATTTCAATCGATTGAAAATAGAAACAATATATTAATTTTTTCATGCACTATGATTCAACAAATTGAAATATAAAATCAACCAACTGATATTCTGGGAAATTCAAAAAAACACAAAAAACATCAAACTCACTTAAGCAACATGCTTTATCATACAAGATTTATTCCAATCAATATATCCAACTTAGTTATACCACTAGATTACGTTAAAAGACACTCACACACACCTTACAAATATTGATTTAATGAGTTTTCTTAAGATTTAAATGAAGAACAAGATAAGGGAGAGAGGATCATACATTTATTTTTATACTGGTTCACTTAATATTTGAGCTACATCTAGTTTATCTGAACAACCTGAGTCTGATCATGTACTATATCAAGATTTTTGGATCCCATAAGAAATTTAACCCCTACACTACGAGATCCCACTAGTAGAGCTATAATTACACAAGGAAACACTTAAAAGTACAAGAACAACCAAACTTGAGTGGTGGCTCTCCTAGCCAAACCAAAATGCATTCATCAATGCTTCAACACAAGCAAGACTTTGCTCCAAGATCCAAAAATCTTCAATCACAAGTTACACACTATGTAATTTAGAGAGAGAGATTTTTTTTTTCAAATTTGTTTCACTATTTTTGCGCTCAGAAATCTCAAGTGTTACTCCACGCTATGAAAATTTAGCTAATATAGCTTGGTCATAAGTGAATTCAACAAGTTGATTTGTTTGTAAAATATGTTGATTTCACTTGACTTAAGTGAAATAAGTCAACTGATTGAATACATTCATACCAAAACTATATATAGCATGTTTTTTAACTTGTTAAAATAGATTGAAAAGACAAACATAAGACAAAAAACATTTGTACAATGTCAAACAATTTACGAATAGAATCCAAACATCAAGCTTCTTAATCTCCATGTTAATTATAGATTTAACAGACCCTAAGTTTGATCATTAATGAATCTCATCAACTCTTCATTAATCACACATGGTCTTATGCATTTGTTTCATCAAATCCATGCACTAAGGTCACTTGTGCTAACAACAGTAAGATGTTTCAATTTTTCAACTAATCTTTTGTAATTCTTAAGATTTGATAAAGGCTCCCCTATGAATAGGTAAGAGTTTGGTATTGGGATCTATAGATGTGTCAATAGATTTCGAATTCATCCATCAACTGTTGGCCAATATATACAATCTATACTTTGTTTGAGATATAACAATAGTACTGATGAGTTCAAATTTTTGCCCTCATTTAATATTTAATCTGAGGATTTAATTGAATTTTAGTGCTTAAAAGATTGATTTAATCTGGATTTGTGATTATTGGATTTTATTGAGTACATAAGTTAAAAATGGCGTAAAAATTGATTTTAGTTGCATAAAATATTCTTGAATATTTTAACGTTTGTTGATGCAACTGAAATTTAATTTGGGTCATTAAAAGTGTGGATTTGAAATATTCAAAGTTACAAAATAAGTCCAAAATCAGCAAATTCTAGAAAAAATAATCATGAGTTAAATGCACCCCTAGTTTTTATTTACACACTCCTCCTTCAAGTGCCCACCTAAAAACATATTATGTACCCCTAGTTTCTACTAAGTTGCACCCCTCCTACCACTTAAACTCAACTCAACCAGATCATGCCATGTGGCAATCCTCCACTAATTAATCTGACCAACCACATGATGACACGTGTCATGATCCTTCATTCACTAAATTGGCCAACCATACAATGCCACGTCATCATCTTCCTCCATCTCACACATGAAACCCTAGCCTCCATTTTCATGTTGCTTCCGCACCTACAGAGCTTCAGCCACTACAACCACCGCACTTGTTCGTCCACGCATTTGCAACCATGTCGGAGGAGGTGAGAAGATTCTCACGCACCATTGATCTGCACTCACGAAGCCACTACCAACCTCCATTTTCTCTTTCATCATGAGAGAAACCAAGATTTGTGATGCAAAACAGCGCCTCCACAACTGTTCATGAACCTGCAACGTATTTCTCCTCATGTAGTTCAATAACAATGGCAACAACCTTCGCGCATCCACCATCATTGTTGTGAAAGCAAACAACCCCACCACCATTGGTGTACCTGCACTAGTTCGAACCTGCGTTACAGACCACCATCACGCTCACGAAAACCAGCAGCAGCGCGGCCACGAAAAACATCATTGTCAAGCCTCTGAACAGATCCACCTTGAGTGCAACGTAAACGCAATAACCTCATGTCGTCGGCAGCCGCATCTATTCGAGCCTCCACGCACCTGCAATATTCATTCACGCCGGTATAAACCACGAAGTAGCAACTCGCGAAAAATAGCAAAAATCATGAACCAGCAGCAACGTGACCATGAACGAGCTAGAACCGGCAGCAACAGCCGTCAACCATGGGAGAAACACTTAGGAAACCCTAATTCTGTAGAGAGAGTCTCTACACCACGTGTTAGCTTTTCATAGGGCAGTCAACTGGTCAAACAGGTCAAATGGTCAATGGAGCAGTCAACTTTGGTCAAATTTTGGTCAATATTGCAAAAATGGTTAAATAAAGATAAAAGATTTCAACAACCGAACAGATAAAGTCCAAGTCCAATTGAAGCCTATATAAAGAAATCCAAGGGAGCAAAAGAAGGACACTTAGCAACTCTCTGGTTTTGGCAGCTACTACCATCCACCACATCTCTCGTTCTTCCATGCCTTTTATTTTTCTCTCATTCATCTTTATCATTTATCATGTATTCCATCCAATCCATGAAGGGTTAAGCTTTTAAAGTTGATTCCACTCTAATTTCTTAATTGGATTCTAAGGTTAGATGAATTTATGTATTTGTTCTTTTGATTATTGTTGTGGTTTATGTTTATCTATGTCCTTTGCTTCTTAATTGAATAGGAAATAATGATTTTTAACCTACACGCATGCTAATCATATGAGTTAAATGGTTTTTAAATTCAATTGAGACTTTACTTTGATTTTATTTAGAAACTTTGATTTGATTAAATAAGTTTTTACCAATAATTGAGACTGTACTTTGATTAAAGGTAATCACTTTAACTAAAATTAGTCAAGACTTTACTTTGATTAATTAAGTTTTCTATTTTGTGAGGAAACAAAGGAATAGACATGATTAGGCATAGTAAAATTTAATTGAGATTGTACTTTGATTGAATTTACTATGGATAATCTAAAAATTCTCACTTTTAATTGAGATTGTACTTTGATTAAAAGTGAGAATGCCAAAAAATGAATTGAGACTTTACATTGATTAATTTGTAAATCAACAACAATAATTAATTTAACAATAATATCTAGATAACTGATGAAGAATCCTATTTTGAAAAAGCAGTGGAATTGACCTATTTACTATTACTGTGTTTACAATCTTTTATTTGTGTGACATTCATTCTTTGCACATCAAAGCCCTATATTTTAATAGTTACTAGTTTTAATTGCATTTTTATAAGAATCAAATATTTGAAATCAATTTCGTATTTATTGAGAGACAACTCAGGGTTATCTTAACTATCTAGTTTATTCACTACTAACTTAGCAATATTGAAGTTGCTATAGTTAAGTAGTGGTAATTTGATCGCTTAACGACAACGTTATCAAATTTGGTGTCGTTGTCGGGAAGTACAATTAGTATTTTCTTTATTTTGATTCTTATTCATTTATTTAACTTTATTTTATTTTATTTTTTAACGCAGTTACGTTTAATAGAGTTTGAGTTTTTTTTTGTAGTCTTTAGTTGTTTTCAATATTTCTAGCAAAATTTCTGTTTTTGTTTTGATTAAGAATTTCTCCTTAGAAATAGTTTGAGATTAGTTGGGAAAACTCTGGCTTGGAAAGACTTGGTATTTAAGTTGTCCACTGTGACGCACCTGAAGTGAATCCAACATCTTAAATTCTTTCTTTCTTGAAATCTTTTTACAAAACACTAACAAGAAAAAAAATAAAAAATGAAAGGAACGTCTTCAGACTGCGTAGTGCTGACCCGAGCCAACCCGGGTAAAATCTATCAATTTGATCTGGAACTTGAACGGAACTTGCACGAAGCATGTAGAAGACTTGAATTCGGGTGTTCTATTGAGAGAACACCTTCTACATCTGAAGTTATTGTAGAAACAATACCTTCCTTCCCTCCATTCACAAATATATCTTTTGATCTTTCATCATATCCAAATCCAAACATAATGGAGGAGAGAGCCGTCAGACAGTTGGCCACATCAAACAATCCCATCATCAACAACAACATCCATTATCCAGAAGGGTAGTGTGAGCTCAAGACTGACCTACTAAAGGCCTTGCCACAATTTCATGGGTTATTAGGAGAGAATCCACACAAACACTTGAGGTAATTCCATATGATCTGTGAAAACTTTAGATCTCCCACGACCGCGCTAGAAACCCTTAAAATGAGAACTTTTCCTTTTACTCTTCAAGGAGCGGCATAAGATTGGTGGTACTACCTTTCGTTGAGAATCACTAATTGGGCAACTATGGAAAGACTTTTTCTTGAGAAATATTTACCTACATCTCCAGTGGCTACTATTCGTAGAGAAATTTACGGAATTAAGTAGGCAGAAGGAGAAACCTTGGTGAATATTGGGAAAGATTCAACAAACTCTGTGCATCTTGTCCTCATCATCAAATGCAAGAGCATTACCATATTCAATATTTTTATGAAGGAATGAGTTCGTGAGACAGACAATGGGCAAATGTTGCAAGCGGATGATCTTTTTTGGATCAATTGCCACAAGCTTCTAGAGAGTTGATTGAACGAAAGGAAACTGATAGCCAATAATATGAAACAAGATCAAATTCACTGACGTCGTTAAGGGGAGTTCACGAAGTTGAGACTTATGTAGCAAATGAAAAAAAAAAGATGGATGAAAGAATAGCTGGGTTAAAAAAGAAGCTTGATGAGATTGTAAGCTTGTTCAAAACTTCAACTCCAAAAATAGCAAAGGTGTGTAGAATTTGTACTTCAACAAGCCATTATACTGATGAATGCTCTAGCTTAACATGAACTATTGTGGAGGAACCATCTCAAGCTTTTGCTGCCAACATGTTTAAAGGAAATAGAACATCTCAGAATAATTATGACTTGTCCTCCAATAGGTATGATCCAAGTTGGAAAATCATCCAAATATGAAATTGGGTAATCAGCAACACGAGCAACCCTATGTTCTTCCTCATATAACCTCAACCAGATGTTGCATCGCTGGTAGAAAAATTTATGAATATTTTGGTTGAGCAGAATGGTGAAGTAAAAAAGATGATTATTGACTTAACTCAAAGGGTGGAGAAGTTAGAATCTAAAGTCAATCAAGGATCAAGTCAACTACCTGCACAAACTATGGTCAACCCGCGTAATGTAAGTGTTATTACTTTAAGATCGGGTAAGCAGGTACGAGGACTTGAGGAAGCCCAAGAGAATGAAGACAAGGAAATCAAACTTGCACCCATTGATAAAAGTAGAGGATTAGGCGAACCAATACCATGTACATCTAAGATGCCTACACCCACTAATGATTCCAAGTTAGTATCCTCTAATTCTTCTTCTTCTAATTCTTCTTCATCTTATTTTCCCCTTCCTCCCTATCCAAATCGTTTGAAACCAAAAAATAAGACGTTGAAGGAGTTGGACCAAGAAATCTATAATACTTTCAAGAAGGTAGAGATTAACATCCCTTTGTTGGATGTTGTGAGGCAAATTCCAAAATATGTCAAGTTTCTTAAAGAACTTTGCACAAATAGAAGGCATGTTAGGGATAATGAGATTGTGAACTTGGGAAGAAATGTAGCAAGCTTGATTAAGAAACCTATCGAAATACCACAAAAGTGCAAGGATCCAAGTATGTTTTTTGTCCCCTGTGTTATAGGAAGTACTAAGTTTGACAATGCCATGTTAGATTTAGGAGCTTCTATAAATGTGATGCCTTTGTCAGTTTTTACTTCTCTTCATCTTGGACCTCTTAAGACTACATGGATGGTCATTCAACTGGTCAACCGTAGCATAGTTAACCCTGCAGATGTGTTAGAAGATGTGCCTGTCCAAGTGGACAAGTTAATTTTTCCTACAGATTTCTACATCTTGGACATGAAGGACAGTGAAGGAATGAGTTCAACTACAATTATCTTGGGAAGACCGTTCATGATGACAACACACACCAAGATAGATGTGCATGCATGATTATTAACTATGGACATAGGAGACGAGAAGGTGCAGTTCAATGTGTTGGAAGCCATGAAGCACCCGACTGAAGACCATTCTTTATTTTGTATTGATTTACCAAGTGATGTAGTGAACAATTTTGCTTTCGGTTTTTTAGACGCTTTCTCTGGTTTTTCTTCTTCTTTGGATTTTTCTTTTTCGAATATGTCATACACAATTTTAGACAACAAAGAAAACTTTAAAACAGGTGATATTGAGGACGTAGTTTCACTAGATGATACCTATGTGGCGGTTGAGTGTGATGCTGAGGTGGCTGAAATTACCTTAGGCAATAAAATATTGTCGTTTGTGGAACAACCACCCACTTTGGAGTTGAAACCCTTACCATCTCATTTGAAATATGCTTATCTTGAGAGGGATGGGAAACTCCCAGTTATTATATTTGCCTTGCTTACTAATGAGCAGGAATAATAACTATTGTAGGTTATCAAAGATCACAAGAGAGCAATAGGTTAGACGTTGGCAGATATTCCTAGTATTAGTCCTTCTTTCTGCATGCACTGAATACTCTTGGAGGAGGATGTTAAGCCAGTAAGGCAGCCTCAGAGGAGATTGATCCTCAGCTGATGGAGGTTGTGAAGAAGGAAGTTACTAAGTTGCTACAAGCAGGTATTATATATCCTATTTTTGATAGCACTTCGGTGAGTCCTGTACATGTGGTCCCCAAGAAATCTGGGATCACCGTGGTCAAGAACGAGTTGATTCCTACTCGTATTCAGAATATTTAGAGGGTCTGCATTAATTGTAGAAGACTAAATCAGGCCACCAGGAAAGACCACTTTCCCTTACCATTCATGGACCAAATGTTAGACAGATTGGCAAGTAAGTCTCATTACTATTTTCTTGATGGATTCTCTGGGTATTTTCAGATCTGTATAGCCCAAAGGATCAACATAAGACCACCTTTACTTGTCCATTCGGTACTTATGCTTATAGAAAGATGCCATTTTGCCTTTGCAATGCTCCTTGGACATTTCAGCGATGTATGATGAGTATTTTTATAGATTTGTTGGAGCATTGTATTGAGGTTTTTATGGATGATTTTACTGTATATGGTTCATCTTTTGATCATTGCTTGTCTAGTCTTACAAAAGTCTTGGAAAGATGTGAGGAAACTAACCTTGTTTTAAATTTTGAAAAATGTCATTTTATGGTGGAACAAGGTATAGTTTTAGGACACGTTATTTCCAAAATGGTATATTTGTAGATCCTACTAAAATTGATATTATTTCATAGTTACCTTACCCCACTTCTGCGAAAGAGGTTCGATCTTTTCTTGGACATGCAAGATTTTACAAGAGGTTTATCAAGGACTTCAGCAAGATATCCATCCATCTCTCCAACTTGTTGCAAAAGGATGTACCATTTGACTTTGGAGAGAGAGGTGCAAAGATGCTTTTGATACATTGGAAAAGGCGCTTACCACCACTCCTATCATCCAGCCACCTGACTGGACATTACCATTCGTGTTGATGTGTGATGCTTCAAACTTTGCAGTAGGAGCGGTGCTTGCACAAAGAGATGGGAAGCTACCTCATGTGATATATTATGCTTCCAGAACATTGGACACAACGTAGGCTAACTACACCACAACTGAGAAGGAATTATTAGCTATTGTGTTTGCCTTGGACAAATTTAGACTGTATATACTTGGTTCCAAGGTAATTGTTTACATTGATCATGCAACATTAAAATTCCTTATGAAGAAAGCAGACTCGAAGCCAAGGTTGATTAGATGGATGCTACTGCTCTAAGAGTTTGACATTGAGATTCAAGACAGAAGTGGGGCACATAACATAGTAGTTGACCATCTTAGAAGGATTGAAAATGGAGAAGTTAACATTCCTATTCAAGATGACTTTACTCACAAAGTCCTCCTAGCATTGACTGCTATGAAAGATGTCAACACCCAATTTCGTCCGGGTGAATAAATTTATTTTTAAAAAATAAAATAAAAAAATGTGAAACAAAATTTTAGACTTTCGTTCTTTTTTTTCTAAAAAATATATACCAATCTAAGAATAAAAAATAGCTTTCTTTATTTACTTTTTAATATCTATCTGGTTGCTCAAGTTGTAGTGACATCCACATCCACTTTTAAATAACTTTAAAAAATATTAAAAATTATAACATATTAAAAAGATAAAAATAATAAAAGATTAAAAAAGAAAGTTTTCACTAATAATAAAAATAATACTAAAAATTTAACTGAAAAAGTTTTCAAAATTATTAAAAAAAAATTAAACCATTTTTCAAATCTTTTTCCAAATAGCTTTTTCAAAAAGAACTATGTAACCCTAATTCTCCATTATAAATGGAGATACGTAGGAGTGAGGATTAATCCTTGTCGGGCCCAAAAAATCAAAAAATTATTTTTGTTTCTTTTGTACATCCTTTTATTGTTACTTTTGAGGAAAATTAAATATTTTGAAAACCACATCTTTTTGCGTATTTAACTAACGGTATCGTCTTAGGATGAACGATGTGGGGTGCTAATACCTTCCCCATGCGTAACCGACTCTTGGACCCAAAATCTGGTTTTCCGCAAACCTTGTTTTATCTTTTTTTGGTTTTTCCTTAGTTTTCCACAATAAACTATGATGGCGACTCCAAAACTTTTTTTTTCAAATTTCATTTTTGGTTCGATGTCCCGTCGCGATGTCGATTGTGACAAATGGTGACTCTACTAGGGACCCTAGAGAGTCAGACCATTTATTTGGATGTGCAAAATTAATGTGGTTTTTCTTCATATTTTTTCTTTCTCATTTTTTTCTTTTTGGGTATGTGTATATTTATCTCTTTTTATATTTAGAATAATTGTATGTGTATATTCTTCTTTCTTTTGGTATTTGGAATAATTTTCAGGTGTGGGTTTGGGTATACATTATATTCTCCCTTCACACACACACATTTTGTTTATTATATGAGTGGAGCCCCTGTACCCGGGTCTGAGTTGCTTAGAATTAAAGGGGATTGTGTAGCGGTGCCATAGTGGATGTACTTTCCAAGTGGTCATTGTGAGAACCCCAACTAGAGTTTGTTTGCTTCATTGGTACTGTCACTTCTTGTTGTTTACCAACTGTTGTGGGAAATGCCATGAAGTGGGCCATAGCTCTAGTGAACTTGATATTTAGGTATTAAGGAACTATCCTTGTGAGCACATATACTTTCCCTTAGAACTTTAAGCGGCAAACCTATTTTAAATTAAGGCACTAAAGGGAGGCTGTTTGCATCCTTTACCCTCACCTTTCGTTATATATAATAATAAATTCATCACAATCACACCATTATTAGCCATAAACATACATTTCATTAGCATATCATGTGAATAAATGCCCTGCGAGGCACAAACATGCATTGCATTCCATTTTTTGGTCATCCATGGTACCATGTTCATAGTTTCAATACATAACATGAATATGCATAATTTAAAAAAAATGCACTAAAATAAATTCAAATTGTTTCCCATTTTGTTTATCACCAATTTCTTGGAATATTTCTAAATAATAAAACATTCTTTGGTCAAATCAGTGGATTGAATAAAGAAATAAATTTTGTTTGTTATCATGTCTTTTGAAGCATCATATAGTCTTGCATACATGAAATTGCTCAAATCCATCTTCCTTTCCATCTCTCTTCCACCATAAACCTTGTTTTCATTTCCATGGAGGATTATCATAAAAAGGACACATACCTTAAAAAGGATTACCATAAATTCTCTGAAGACAAAAAAAAATGAAGAAAAATCAGTTAGACTAAAAATTTTGAAGGACAATCTAGGCAAAAATAAGAAAAAAATGAAAAAAAAAAGAGGACAAAACAAAGGACATCCTGTCATATGAACAAAATTATTTTCCTTTAAATTAAAGTTTTTGTTGAGAAAAATAAACATGATTTGAAATTATGTGTGGCTATGTTTCTTTATCCAAAAAAAAGCAAAAGTAATTATCCTTTATACCCATTTTGAGCATTCCAAAAACATTTCTTTCAAATTACCCTAAACAAGGGTCACCCTCACACTAAGGGTTGACATAATGTTTGTTTCATCCGAATGGTAGTTCACCAATACGAAAAGATCAAAACAAAAAAAAGGAAAGTTATGGTTATATCAAGAAAACAAAAGAAAAAGGCAAGTAAAAGGTGAACAAGAAGAAGTCAAACAAATTCTAAATAAAACATTATTCAAATATCCTTGTTTAAAACAACCCCCACATCACTTTTTGGGCCTTACTATCATTTACATCCATACCCCTAGCCTTGGCCACGATACAAGCCTAATAAAGTCCACACAAATCAAAGATTGGTTGTTATCTTTTGAAGGTTTTAATTTAGAGGAAATTTTTTATTTGCTAACCGGTTTGTTATAAAAAAATTATAAAAAAAAAGGATTGAAAAACTTTGTTCAGAGATTTTCTTTTAAACATTGGGGCAATTTATGTTTGGTTGACATGTTTTCAAAGCTAAAAAATCAGCATGGGAAATCAAGCAATCTAGTTAAATTTGGGTTGTCCCCTTTCAATTTATTCTTCATGAAATTCCATTTTTGCTTATATAATATCCTCCGCTCTAAGCCTAAACCTTGACCAACCTTAAAATAGTCAATCTTTATCAATCCCAAACCCAAATTGGGGTAGTCACTTTGTTTGTAATTCATATATTCCCATCGTTCATTCTGATTTAGGCATTTATTTATATCAAAGACTCTGATCACATTAGGGGCAATTTGTTAAGACCCTATTTTTTTAATCTCCTCAACTGCGAAAAGTCAAACATGCTTTTGCACCATAAGACCATCCTAGTCTCTCAAACTAGGGGCAAATTTTTGAAGTCCCCATCATTTTCTTTATACCATCAATAAATAGGGAAAACCCAAAAACATTTTGTGCCCTGAGACCAATTCAAATTGGGCAACTCCCTAGTTAATCTCCATCACCTCATCCAAGCCTTTTTAAGCCCTTGGCAATTTCATGCATGTCATTCAAATAGTGTTTCAAAAGAAATGGTTAAAAAATGATTCATTAGTAGCTAATTAGATCAAAGAAATCATTTGGAAAAGTAAAAAAAAAAATCATAGTAGAATGATTCCATGAATTAGGAATAGCAATGAAATGGGTATAAATTCGAATTTTTTTTTCAAAAAAAAATGCAAAAGAAAAATTCATACATCATACCAAGTCATGCATGCGTGAGTAATTCATCTTTTTGAATAAAGCAAATTTCACCCATGCATACACACATCCATACATGCATCATCGTCTAGGTTTAAAAAGAAAATCATAGCATGTCATACATCATCAATGATTCATAACGTGTGCATATGCATAACTCCTTCAACATTTCTTAGGTTTATGAAAAAAGGGAAAATGAAAAACAAAAGCAAATTAGAGTCTCATGAGTCCCACCCATGCATCCACGTATTCATGCATGCATCATCATCTTGGTTTAAAAAGAAAATCATAGCATGTCAAACATCATCAATGATTCATAATGTGTGCATATGCATAACTCCTCCAACATTTCTTAGATTTATGAAAAAAGGAAAAATGAAAGATACAAAAAGAGTCTTCTCAATTTGTTTCATCATACCATACAATGTACACACATTCACATCTTGTCATCCATCATACTCCACAAAATCATTGAAATCATTTCCAAAAAAAAATAAAGAAATTTGAAAAAAAAGTCAACAATGACATTTTTTTTGTAAGTCGCACAAATGTTAAGCATTCATGCGACGTTTGTCCATACATCAAGAAAAAATTCAGGTTTTCCTTTTATATATCAGGACCCTCTACGAGACAATGGTCATTGATTCCTTTATGTTTACATCATGACCCTCTATAAGACAATGGTCATTGATTTCCTTATGTTCACATCAAGACCCTCTACGAAGCAATGGTCATTGATTTCCTTATGTTTACATCAAGACCCTCTGCGAGGCAATGGTCATTGATTTCTTATGTCACATTGAGGTCCTCTGTGAGGCAATGGTCATCGATATCTTTACATCAAAACCCTCTGCGAGGCAATGATCATTGTTTTCTTATGTCACATTGAGGCCCTCTACGAGGCAATGGTCATCGATCTCTTTACATCAAGACTTTCTGCGAGGCAATGGTAATTGATTACTTATGTCATATCGAGGCCTTCTATGAGGCAATGGTCATCGATCTCTTTACATCAAGACCCTCTCCGAGACAATGATCATTGATTTCTTATGTCACGTCGAGGCCCTCTCCAAGGCAATGGTCATCAATCTCTTTACATCAAGACCCTCTGCGAGGCAATGGTAATTGATTTCTTATGTCACATCCAGGCCTTCTACAAGGCAATGGTCATCGATCTCTTTACATTATGACCTTCTACGAGGCAATGGTCATTGATTTCTTATGTCACGTCGAGGCCCTTTGTGAGGCAATGGTCATTGATCTCTTTACATCAAGACCCTGTGCGCGACAATGGTCATTGATTTCTTTGTCAAATTGGGACCCTCTACGTGGTAATGGTCACCGAATCTTTAGATATAGACCCTCTCCTCGAGATTGGTCTAATCTCTTTTTCAAAAAGTCAAAGTTAAAAAAAGATTTTCTTTTCGGATCGAGACCCTCAATATGGTAATGGTCATCGAATCCTTTGGATATAGACCATCTCCTCGAGATTGGTCTAATCTCTTTTTCAAAACGTCAAAGTACAACAAGAATATGTTTTTAGGATTTTAGCCCTCTACATGGTAATGGTCGTCGAATCCTTTGGATCTAGACCCTCTCCTCAGGATTGGTGTAATTTGTTTTTTACAAAAAAAAAAAAAAGAATTAGTGTGTCAAATCAAGACCCTCTACTTGGTATGGTGAAGTTTGTCTTCAAATTTGTATTCTTTTTAAACCTGAACGAAATTAGTGTTTTTATCTTTACTTATCTTTTATTACGATAATATGAAAAAGTTAAATTTTCATATTATCTAGTAAAATCTAAGCAAAGAGGGGCAGTTGTCAACACCCAATTTCGTCGGGGTGAATAAATTCATTTTCAACAAAATATAAAAAAAAATAAAAAAAAATGTGAAACAAAATTTTCTTCGAAGATTTTTCAAACTTTAATTTGAGGAAAAAAAAAGAAAAAAAGAGAGATGACAAAAAGAAAAAAAAGGAAGATCCTATTTTGTTATCACACTCCTTTTCATGAGTCCAACAACTCAACATATCTTCTACCACCTTTATTCTGATAGAGAAATTAGTGATATAATTCTAATAATTAAAAGCAATATCTCTTCATATAATTAGAATCAATATTACTGATCTTGATTGATTTTGTGTTGTGATTTGCTATGATTTGATCCCCATAATGTGCTGCTATCATGACCAATTCTTTCCTTATATTTTTCATTACGATTAAGGCTAGGATTGCATTGAGATTGCAATATGTGAATATAAATACATAGTCTTTCATATAAAAAAGGACCGAAAAAAGATATGCTCTACACTTCTCTAATTCTTTCCCATCACCACTCCCACATACACACCTATTTTTTCATCTCTCTTTCAAAAAAAAAAACCATATTAAAGGAAGTAAAAAAAAGAGAAGAAGATTATCTATACTTTCTCTTTCTCTCTCATTACACCCACACAGACGCATCTCATTTTTATCTCTCTTGAAAAAAACACAAAAATATTATAAAAGGACACAAGAAAAAAGAAAAGGCAGAAGGTACGTCAATGTTAGTTTCTTTTTCTTTTGATTTATTTTTTTTAATTTTCATTATTTTGTTTAAATCATAAAAAAAAATTCTTATTTCTTTGGTGTCTGCTCGACCGCTCGCATTGCATGACACCCATTTTAGACTTTCATTCTTGTTTTTCTAAAAAATATATACCAATCTAAGAATAAAAAAATATCTTTCTTTGTTTACTTTTTAATATTTATCTGGTTGCTCACGTCGCAGTGACATCGACATCCACTTTTAAATAACTTTAAAAAAATATGAAAAATTATAAAAGATTAAAAAGATAAATATAATAAAATATTAAAAAAAAGAATTTATTTTCATTGTCGGTCCAGCCGCTCGCGTCGCATGACACCAATAATAAAATAATACTAAAAATTAACTGAAAAAGTTTACAAAATTATTAAAAAAAAATAAACCATTTTTCAAATCTTTTTCCAAATAGCTTTTTCAAAAAGAACTATGTAACCCTAATTCT